>Ga0307510_10005093_pt1 | contig 15605 bp, 17 predicted proteins | sample 12_EM_MG_FD_207224 | JGI IMG/M metagenome (GOLD analysis project Ga0307510, IMG submission 207224) | Populus trichocarpa ectomycorrhiza microbial communities from riparian zone in the Pacific Northwest, United States - 12_EM | ecosystem: Host-associated > Plants > Roots > Unclassified | place...
TGAAATGCCCAAATGTAGATCGAGGAATACACCAAGACAGTACCTTGTCATGGCCACGTATCTATTCGCCCTCCACCCCGGAAGGCAAATAATCCCACCCACGACCCCTATCCTCGCCCAATCCGCAAAAGTGACTAAAACCGAGGCTTGATGCGGGCGGTAGTGAAACCGGTTAGCCAAGAGCGTGTACCATAGATTCCTTTACAAGGCCTCAGACGGGTGACACAAGCTAGCTCCACGTTAAACTAATCAAGGACTCTACCCTACCAGATCATTTCGACCTCCACCCGCATCCCAAGCCGACGGTATGATAATTATAATCTCATGGAATACCGGCAGCTCTCCCCTAAGAATATCATTGCCTAGCTATCTGACTGACTGCTTGGTTTATGAGACTGCCAGCAAGATATGCAATATCCCCGCATATCCCTGGAGCAGCCTCGGCGATTCCCGCTACTCCACAGCGGTTTCCCGGCTCTACTTGCCTGGCTCCGTTACTAGACTCGTAGACCCCGGCAGGCTCCAAATGGATATCAAATGGAGTTCTGGGAGACCTGTTGAATGGTTGATATGGCAAGGCGGGACAGGGCTTCTTGTAGAGTACTTTGCGCGATAGGCGCTGTTATAATAAAGTAGAACCAATCATCGCAAGAAAAGAAAGAAAAAAAGTGAGCAGGAAATCCCACGGGGAATCAGATCAAACCTTCCGTGACGACCTCCCAGCAAACTGGTGGCCCTGGGTTGGGTCAATGCAGTTAGGCTCAGACCACGTCCCACACACAAGCTTGGCTTACGCATTAGATCACTTTGTGACCTCTCGAGTGACCACCCATGAACAAAGAACCCACCCAACCATTAAAGCAGACCACAAGGGCGGGGTAAATATGATCGCGTTTTATACTCCGATGGTTCTTTTTTTCTGCCTTAATATCTGCATGGGGTTCTTCCTCCCTAACGGTTGGTTTGGTTGGTTGGTTGGATTGCGACGACACCAGGCGCAGACCACATTCTTACGATAGATAGACTACCCTGAAAGTTGCAATTGTTGCGTTGTTGTCGTTGTTATTGCATCTACGTAGCAAGATGCCGGCACAGACTGAAACGAGATCACTGCACTGGCCAGGCATACCGGCCCTCAACAAATGGGTAATCACCACTCCGGCCGGGCAAGCCGGTAATGTATTTGGGGGCAACGATGCTTCTAACAGCTTCCGGCCTTAAGACCTCATAATGATAATTGATGCAGTTATGTAAACCAAGATAAGCGGCCGGGTTTATATCTGTACCCTTTCTGCGTGGAGTGGGAGACTAACTTTATGGTGAAAGTGAAGGCCCGAAAACAAAATTGGCAATCGAGGTTGCCAGGTTTCATGTTCATTGCTACTGCAGCCCTTTCTTCCGCTACAAATCAGAAGCAGACGATCTGGGGGAATAAACTTTTCGGGGTTAGAGGGACCCTCCATTTAAATTCCCCAGGCTTCAAGGTCTTTATCTTTCTTCTCAAGACTACTTGGATCGGCGTGTTAGTAACCAAAGATTCCCTCCCCCTCCCTCTCTCCACTTTCCATTCCGTTTTATTAATTCGCAAGTGGAGTCCTATAGGTGTGGTACCATACGGCCACAAACCACCCGTACATGAGGCTTCAAATGTTGCATTGATGGGAGAAAACCCACACAATATCATGATAGGGTAATTGTGGGCTGTTCTCTCAGAGTAGGTTGACAGGGTAACCCTTGGCGTACTGCAATCCTCTCGGGTCGCTTTTTTCTGGAGGTTCTACAGGGGATGGTGCAATTAAGATACTAATCTGTTTACTTATCTCGCTCGCCAAAAGCAAATGGAGAGATCGAGCGGCTTGAACACATGCTTAAGCGTAACCAGGCAGTTTGCATGTCCATCTCCTGAACTCTGAGAGATCCAATATCGAGCCATCTCGGTTGGAAGGACTTGTGCTTCTAGCGGAGGATTTCATCTCTGGAAAATTGGGGCGGCACGCGAGGAAAGCAAAAAATGGCATCGTAGATCATAAAAGGATCTTTAGCCTGTCATGCATCCCCCCCCAACCAACCGCCCACCCTTCCCAGCTATCCGATAACCCATATCATACACCAGTGCATAATGCTCGCAAAATGACGGCAGCGGGGGGATTTGTCTCCCAGTGCGACAAAATGTTGAGAAATATTTTCACCCATTCAGGTGGCCGGCAGGGTCGAACGAACCTAGCCAGGAACACTTGTCCTCTGTGAAAAGTGTGTGTGGTATTACGGGGGGGGCGTCTGCATGACAGGGGACCATTCGAAATGCGGGGAAAACATGCCCCTCCCCTGAAAGAGGACCCATTCCCCACCTTTTCAAGGCTTTTTTTTTTTTTCCTTCGGCCCACCCTCAACTCGCACTCCCTCGATTTTCCAGCTGCTGGCAGGCTGAGATATTAAAGGCAAAGGTTGTTACGTACTGACTACTGACTTCAGTTAAAAATTTAGTCATTAGGCTAAGGGACCCGGAACATGGACAATGCAATGCCGCAGGACCTGTCGAGATGTAGCCCCCTGTGAGATAGGGTGCGGTCTCATGCCTTCCGCGATCAAAGGTCGACTGTAACCGTGGCCCTATTTGCCAGACACCCAAATAAATTGGCATGTCGGATGGGTGGTCTCGAGCCAAACAAAGTTAGGCATCGATTGCTGCCAACAATTCCCGTTGATAGTAGTTGAAAATTGCGTCCACCTTCGTCCATGTACAAGTCATGTGAAGGAGTTGCAAACAAAAGTGGGTTCGTAGGGGGACAATGGTTTGTTTGGGTGATAGATACTGCCCGAGGGGAACCCCCAGAGATATACCAGTACCGGTAGACTACAGTACTCGTATACTGATCAATAGGGAAAAAGACCTACGGGGGCTAGCTAATCCATCCTACCCTTCTACTCGAGTGGTGCGATAAGTTCGTCACCCATCATTAGTTCCGGGGGGGGATGCGTTGCCCCAGCACCCAGCACCGCATCACAACTAGATTATGTCTCCCAGACACCCATCCCATGACATTAGCAACTCCAGGCAGATTTAATCTAATTAGCTCACATAATCACCACTCCTCCAGAAATCTGTCCCAGTGAGGCCTGCGTGTGAAAATTAGTCCTCGAGTACTCGAACACACGCTTCCATAAGCACTCTAATTGGGCCTGTAACCTGCAAGACGCTCCCCCCCGGGTGCTCGAAAAATCAACTTGTTTTGTGTTTACTATACGACTTTTGTATTGTGCTCGATGGAAGAGACAGGCCCCGAGGGTTGGATTCATGAATGAACACCTTGAAGGGTTGAATTCTCACAATCCCCCAAGGTATGATAGTGATTATGATGGATGAATGATATAATACGTGTCAGGTGACTGTTAATATAATAACTGTGCTCGCACAGTGAGTTCACCTATCGGCTTACCCTGTAACAAAGGGCTTGAAAGAAGGGTGTGGAAGAGATTGAAAACGTGGGTGGGGAGCGTGGGGTGTTCACTTGGCAACAAAAGCTAGGTTATCCCAAAGTAGCTAGACACATCACGGGAAGGAATATGTGTGCGGGCCAATCAACGGTCCGATGTGAAGATCCAAGATCCATAACGGGTTTAGATGCTTCCCACTCAAGGCGTGCCTCACCCATTCACCAACGAGAGTTCCCTTCCTGGCACTCTTTTTGTGCTTCCCTCTTTTTCTCATCGCCTTGTTGTTGCTTGTGCTACTGTAAATGGTACTGCAGCTGCAACAGCTGGCTGGCTGGCTCAATGGGGTGCTTCTGGGAGACAGACAGAGAGAGCGACAAAAGACTGAATGACCAGATTCGGTGGCTTTCTGGCTTCGAGGAGATTGGTAGCCGGAAAACTACCCTATCCCTTTGCTCCATTGCATATTGCCTTACAGAACTCCATGCCCTGCTTTTTGTTTGTTCCTGTGGTTCCACTCTGTTTCTCATCGCCATCAGCATCATCCATCGACCAGCCTCATATCCTGCGCGTGTGATGTTTTGCCGTCCCTTATCCTAAAAACATAGCCTCCCAAAAGAGGATCCAAAATAGCGTTCGCCGTCCTCTCTTCCAGGGTCAAAACACCCATCCGTCACCCCGTGCATCTTGCAGCCAGAATACACACACAGGGCACATATATATCATACGCTACCCTATTATTTCCACTACTCATGATCGCATCCCCGCCACCGCGCATGCTGGGTTGGGCTTGGCAACAAGAATACCGGTAAAATAGTGATCAGATGCTGTGATAGTTGTGAGTGAGAGAGAGAGTAAGGGCAAAAGAGAAAAGCTATATCCCACGCTTCCTCTCCTCTTGCTGATCTCTGTGTTTTAGTTGGTTCCTCTGCCGTTTCACTGGGTACGATAAATACCGTACCGGTTCCATACCGCGCTCTACATTCTCCAAAAGACGGGACGGAAACCGCCGCCCAGACGCCGCTTCCCCAGGGAAAGTCCTCTACCATCATATTTCTCCGCCTCTAATACATTAGCTTCTCTCTTACCTGCCTCCATTGAAGAAGGCCTTACCTCCACTACGCATACCCTATCATAGGGTTTACCTACCTGAATTATATGCCCTGTCCCACCTATCGGGGCAACAACCAAAACAAAACAAAAACAGTCGTCGTCTTTTACCTGTTCCCCGGTTGTATGCCTGTCGCTGGGACGTTGGTGATGTTGGGCAATACCCTGATGGTGCGGTTTTGACGTTATCTTACTACCGGCCATTCTAAACTAGCTAGCAACCGCAACCACCACTACCTCAACCCACCTACTTGCCTGGCCTGCCCGCCTGCCCGCCGACTGTGGCCCGTCAACCTCCCTTCTTTCCTCCTTTCTTCCTTCACTCTCTCACCTTCTATTCACTTCTCCAGTCGGAAAACCTCCTCGTCATCGACGACCCCATCCACCATTTTTTTTTTCTCTTTCCTTTCCGCCAACCGCCACCGAATCCGTGTTCCCGTTACCGCTCCTACTACCCCAGTGCATTTGCACAAGTCTTGGTTGGAAAGGCTGGGGCAGTTTGATCCGGAAACCTGACAGCAGCCGCCGCCGACTGATCTCGAACCCAGCTCTTGTCGATACAACCCCAGTCTCTTATTCACCATCAGACGGACTGGTATTAGCCTTTTTTACTTTTTTTTCTCTTTTCCTTTCTCCTCCCTCAGTTCCCTCTTGTCGTCATTGCGCAGCAGCCTTGTCAGCCCCTAAGGAATTACTGTGAGAAACTATCCAGTCCAGTTCCATTCGGCCCACACACACTCAGCAGACAAAATTTCCCAGTTTGGCGCGGCTATCTCTTGACCTGTCAACTATCTTGTACCCCTAGTTATTTCGGTGTGCCCTATTACAATTACACCTGCGGTGGCCAGGCCTCAACAACGTTCCCTTTAAGTTTGGAAACCATCTCATCTCTCAACACCTGCCTTTTGCTTCTCATCCCTTCCTCTCTTATTCCCTCGAGGTTCTCTTGCTTGTTTAGACGTGGCGAAGTTGTCACGCCTTTTCACTTCACATTTTTACTTGATCCATATTTTCGGGTCTTGCTGAATCGGGCTTGACTTTCTTCCTTTCCCCTTGCCATTTGTTCCAACGTATGAGAGTTTCTCGGCGGTGATACAATTTGAATTATTTTTTCTTCTTTGCTCAGTACATTGTTTGACCGCCTCCGCTAGAAATTTCGGTCTAGCAATATCCTAGAGCTGTACCGTGCTGTGGCAGAAAACCAACCAAAGAGAAGCCGCATCCCGGGCTAATCTGGGGAAGGGTGGTTAGACATGGTGGGAGATAAGAACTCCCCAAGACTCGGTAACACCCTTTAACGAACTGACGAGAGACCTTAGTGCTGACATGTGGCTCCAGAGATGGCCAATTTATTTCGCCACGGGCTTTTCAATTGCTTCTTTGATGATGAACCTCTTTTGAGGACCAGTGCTCTGAGAATTCTTGGCTTAGTGGTGGACCATTGGACCTCAGCCTGGCAGGACTACCTCAGGACATCATCCGGCTCCTCAATATCACCGAGGTTGACAAGACCACCACTGACGAGACAACAAAGCAATGGCTCTGGGGCATCGCCAGCGCCGCCTTCATCCAGGAATCTACTAAGACGGGATTCCAGTTTCAAAATGCACTTTGAGGACGTATTTGGAGTGGACGGCGATGATACATCGACATTGGACCAGCTAGGGAGAAAAGACTCGATACACAATTCGTTCTTGCCTCTAACACCCGAGAGGGACGATGGCTGGGCAACCTTATCTGGAGATTTCGCCGTATCTCCAACGGATGCCTCCGGAAGCTATGCTGATGGGGCGGTTAGGTTTGGCAATAAATGGTTGGCCGAGCTCGATTTTGCTCATAGGGACCTCACCTGGACCGGACGTCAGGTAGCCGAGGAAACATGGGGTGTTGAGGAGATGAAGACAAACCTAGAGAATTTTTATACATGGCTATTAAGGTTCTCAATCGATTGTCCCTTCAAGGATGTTAGGAAAGGATGCCGGGCGATCCTGCAGAGAGCGGAGGTATGCTCTTATCGTTCTATCCTTGCCAGTTACCACCAGTTACCTCCCTTCCTGCCAATAGCCTAATCCACTATCGTTTTAAAGCTGACGCATATCGGTAATAGAAAGCTGGTGCACGCTTACCGGAAGTCCCTGTCCGAGGCCCCTCCTTCTTCATTCCGTTAAATGAAACTATTGGGTTAAACTTTGGTCCATGGACCCCCGCAACACCAAACACCAAATCTCCAACATCTTTTGACATTCCGTCCGAAGATGAAGAAGATTGCATCTCGTTCTCCCCTAGAGAGTCCAACGGAAACTTGAACTCTACTTCTGGAATAATGATACCTGATTCAAATAATGGCTCGGCAAATGGGGAGCGTCCCCGATCGACATCACGTGGTCGGACTCCAATCGGTTCTTTCGGCAGGGGTAATCGTCGGACTACCATCTCAATGGCCTCCTCACTCTTCCAGACTCCGCCGTCCCCGCCAAATGGTGCCGGTGCGTCCCACAAAGTCAAGAGGCGTCAAGCGCGTCGGCCAATACCTAAATACCTACCTAAGCCCAAGTCTCCAAGTGACGAAGTTAGGGCTCTCCAAGTTAGCGCGTATATGCGCACCGGGAGGGTTGGGAATCTCAACAAGATACTCTTTTTCTTTCCCCAGTTTGCCGAAATCAATAGAGAAACTACAGATCTGTTCCTCTCCGACGATTCTGGGAATGGTCCATTGCCACAAAAGTGGAGGATATACCTCGGAATCATCTCGTCGGCAGAGAAAAAGTGTCAATATTACCTTTCGCTACTTTCAGAGAAATTTCTCACGGTGCAAGGCGATAGGCAGTGGTTGAAGGGTCTTCAATACACGCCTCCCAAATTACAGAGGATTTCCAAGTTAAATATGTTACTAGCACACAGACCATGGACTATCACTCCAGACGACATCAAGGGACTGGTTCGAGGAGAGGAGGGTAGCAATATGGACCCGGAGCAAAGATGGACCATGGCTGAAGTTGTGCAAGCAATATGCATTATGAGCTTCTACCACTCCAAGTCAGCAATGGCTCTAGCTTGGGCAATTCTACCGGAGGCAGACTTATTGGGGGGAACAGTGAAAACCATGGAAAAGTGTACGCCCGTGGCCCCTTTCGGAAGTTTAGCTACTACTTCCATATCCACCGAACCAAGTGAGAGCTCCGGATTCGTAAAACGAGACGCAGAGTCCGGTAAGGCTGGAGTTTGTAGGAAGCGCCAGCAGCAGGTGGCGGGGGGTCAAGAGCCCGTGGAATTGCCTGAGAAATGGAGGAAGACGCCCAGCGGAGGGATACCGTTTATATCAGACCCAACCAGCCCGACAAGTCCATTGCCCTCCTCATCAAAGCCTATGGATGTGCCTACTGCCTCGCTTAGGAAGGCACAGACAACATTAGGAACTGTTGAGGAGAGGGAGAGGCATCACCGTCGCACCAAGAGCCAGAAACGGAGAAAATCATTCGAGGAATGCGCAGCTAGTGATGACGCTCCACCCCCAGCTACAGGCCTTGGCGGGTTTTCCTTATCCGCTCCAAACAGCTATGTCCCGGTTTCTAGTCTTTCCAATGGCAGACCCTTGCCAACCCAAGCGAGGGATTTTCTCCTTTCTCCCTCCAGCTCCACAAGTTCTCTTTTCGACACCAGCTTGCTCGGGGACCAAGTCCCGGCCAACGCTATCGTAGAAGATTACACTCGGTTCCTACACCCAGAGAGTTTAGACCACGAGCACAAAGACTTTGATCCAAACTCGTGCGAGTACGAATTTCTCCCTATGGAGGAGTTTGAATGGGAACGTAACGCCAGCAGCATTATATCTGACTATCTCGATGGCGTGGTTGAACTGCTGGACCGTTACTTCAAGGAAGCCCAGGAAGCAGACGGAGAAGAGGATGACCTTTTCAATGCTGCTGTGGAAACATTACCACCGAGAAGGAGACTGAATGACGAGCTTTCCCCCGGCAGAAGCGACGACGCATCATCGAGAACTCCCGCCGACGGCGAGTTTTACGATTTAGATTCTAATCACGATCACGATCTGTCTGAACACCACGATCGTGTCGGCAGATCGTTTAATTCACCGAGCCGATCTGCTTCTTCTCCGCCCCGATATGTCTTCGAGCCCCAGTCTTTCAAGGAAGCGGCCTGGTTTTATAGTCTGAGGTTGTTGGGTATCCAGAAGGACGACTTTAGGTACAGCGAGATTAAGGTTCTGCTGGATAAAGGCGCCAGGCGATATCTTAAGAGGATATGTGCCCAGCCAGATATGGTCAGTCTAGCAGATTGGGCGGGGGTCGGTCAGGGAATTGGTGGACTGAAGAGCGAAGAAAAGTGTTTGCTCTCATTACTTGCATGTCAAGCGCAGTTTATGGGAGAAATGCTTTGGGGGATAAGGGCCGCTAGCGAGTACATTGGCTAGTATCCAGTGAAATATATGTTTCACTCTATGCTTATCTTCTTTTTCTATTTATTTTACGCCTCCTACTGCTTCAAAGCCGCTACTCTAGTGGCTTTCCTTTCTTTCTTCTAGTCACATCACAGTCGGCTTCACTTGGGGAAAACAGTTGTCGATAGTCTATTTGGGAGCATTTTCATTACCACTCTTCTTTGTGCGTTTTTCCATCGCCCTTTCTTCATCATGGAACATTGCATGTGTGAAATTTTTGCTCTTCATTACAAAGTCAATATCACGGGGGTAGTCATCACGGGCTGGGAGTGATTGTGTTCTTTCAAGGGGGTTGGGAACCGGTGTTCATAAGGGCTTGATATTTGTTTTCTCTCTATCTTCTCACCATACCATAACCTCACTTATGCCTGTTCTTCCTTCTTTTTTTCTCCACCTCACCACATCCCGTCATTTTCTAGTGATCGTCATTTCCTTATTTTCATACGCCCTATACTCCAGCAACCGCGATCGGGGGCGGCTTGCATGCTTTTTGCCCACAAACCTTTTTTATCTTTTGTGGGAATAAAATCAAAAGTTTCTTTTTTCCTTCTTATTCCCGGCTTTGCCTCATAGATTGGGGGCGGAAATTTTGACCTTAGATTGAACAGAGGGTGGGTCTCGGGTTTTGCATGACGCCATTGCTAGGGGAGATGAGGAGTTATATAATTGAGGGAGCAGGTGATTTTTTACACAATGTTTGTGCCAAACCCACCGTGCCCATGATTCCTCGTGCCTGAACCTAAGTTACCAGAGAACTCAGAGGGTAGTCCCTCCGGCTATGGCCCTGTACCGAAGACGTCAGCTCAGCTTGACTCATGCCAGTCCAGCTATAATAACTAACCACGAAATTTTTCTCTTTCCCCGCCAGCGATCCCGAGACCCATATTGAACCTGTGCAGGACTGTACCGATCCGTAATGTACCGGTACTTGTGCTCGAGTACTTGTATGATAGCTATCACACCCCCGCTGTGGCGCAAACGAATTCCTATTACGACTCCTGGCATATATTTTTCCCGTTCTGCATCGTAGATCACTTTGATTTGGTAATCTACGGTAGCTGACCCTCCCCAGCAACGCACTGAACACCCAATCAACCCCCCAACCACACACTCTCTCTTTTCCCCTTTTCACTTCTCGCCCATTTCCAACATTAGAGGCACCGTTACAACTGAAAACATTACAATGTCGAGAAGGTCTAGTACGGAGAGGAGCACAGAGGAGGATGCAGCGCTGTTGAGCGGTCGGCCGACGAACAAACAGGTCCAGAGAGGGAAATGGGACGGATGGGTCAAGCTTGGGTTGGGGGTTTGGGCGATGGCTGCTACAGCGGGTCGGTTCACCGAGGATAAGGAGATGAAGAGGTTTTTTTCCCTCTTCTTTCCCGGAGGCTAACTGTTGTATGTGGAGTTTAGGGATCGTGGTCATCGCTGTGCTGTGGGTGAATGCCGGAAGCGGACGGAACTCAAAGTTCCCACCAGAGGGAAAGAGGAATGTTGTTTTTATGGTTTCTGATGGTAGGGTTCAATAATACTTTTTATTGCAGCTAGATTTTGAGTGGGGGAAAAGTGACAAACGGGGCTGTGGGGATCTAACGAGGTTCGCGATGTGTAGGAATGGGCCCAACGTCGCTTGCTCTTACGCGATCGTATCGCCAATTCGTTGATGGGCTACCTTGGGATAATACTCTTACTCTCGATAAGCACTTTATCGGAACCAGCAGGACCAGATCCAGCTCTAGTCTTGTGACCGACTCTGCGGCCGGAGCTACGGCCTTCTCTTGTAGCTTGAAGAGCTACAATGGAGCTATCTCTGTGTTGCCAGATGGGTCGCCTTGCGGAACGGTTTTGGAGGCTGCGAAGAAAGCTGGATACATGACGGGTCTGGTCGTCACCACCAGGATCACCGAGTATGTTTAGCTGTTAGCAAATGTTTATTTTTGATCCGCTTTTAAAGAGGTAACTAATTTAAATGCTACAGCGCCACGCCGGCTTGTTTTTCGGCTCATGTCAATCTTCGCGGGGAGGAAGACAGAATTGCGGAGCAACAGATTGGCGATTACCCCCTTGGTCGTATGGTGGATCTCATGCTCGGTGGTGGAAGATGTCACTTCTTGCCCAATACTACCGACGGTTCCTGCAGAGATGACTCCAGAGATCTAGTCTCTGAAGCCCAGAAGAAATTCGGGTTTTCATATGTCGACAATCGCAAGTCCTTCGATGGATTGAAGAAGGGAAATGCTGTCAAGTTGCCGCTTTTGGGTCTTTTTGCTCCCACCGATATTCCTTACGATATCGACCGCAAGGATACGGATTACCCGAGTCTTGAGGAGATGGCTGAGGTTGCGTTAAAGGCTTTGGAAATTGCCACAAAGAATAGTGATAAGGGGTTTTTTTTGATGGTTGAGGGGAGCAGAATAGATCATGCTGGTCATGGAAACGATCCCGCTGCTCAGGTTCACGAAGTTTTGGCCTATGATCGAACCTTCAAGAGGGTTTCCGATTGGATTGCCAGTTCAAGGTATCCTGGTGTTGTTGTTAGTACCAGTGATCACGAGACTGGAGGACTGGCTGCTGCCAGACGTAAGTAGCCCCTCCGAAAGTGGTATAAATCATATACTAATGGAAATCTAGAGCTTCACGAGGAGTATCCGGAATACCTCTGGTACCCAGAAGTTCTTGCCAATGCCTCTTCATCCTCGGAATATCTCGCCGCTCAGTACGCTGGGTATGAAGGCCCCGCCGACCAGGAAGAAGACTACATACGTGAGACCATCCTCATCAAAGGTCTCGGCATCCACGACGTCTCCGATGACGAAATCACGGCCATCAAAGATCACAAAGCCGACGGAGCCTCCGCCTGGGTCCTTGCAGACGTCATTTCTCGCAGGGCACAGGTTGGCTGGACTACCCACGGTCACTCAGGGGTCGACGTAAACATCTATGGATCAACGGGAACCTGCAAACTTGGCGGCAACCATGAAAACACCGAAGTGGGCGAATTCCTCAGAGAATACTTGCAAGTGGATGTGGATGCCATTACAAAGGAATTGAAGAGGAAAGGAGTAAACAGGGTGGATGCCGCTGGCGTGAGCAAGGTTGAATACGAGTGGATGGGAAGACCATTGAGCGAGTTGAAGGAGGCTGGTTTCGAGACTGATAAGTTGGATTGCTATCATGGGCAGTTCAAGCATAGGCGTTGAGTATCAGCAGTTTTATAGATACTCCCCTCCCCCTCCTTTCTTCTCCTTGACCCCTGGTCTTTTTCTCTTTTTTGTTGTCATCTGTTCTTTCGCGTTGGCTTGAGAGATTGTAGTAGAGTACTTTAATATATTGCCCTGATCTACCATGAAGTACCAACCAATACTGCGCGTGCTCACAAAAAGCAAGATGCACTTGTAGTAAGCAAGAGGAACCCCAGGGCAGGAATTAGGAAATTGTAGTGTGGTGAAAAATAATAATTTCGTCCATATCTGAGCGGTCATGCAAATACACGAGTACTAACCTTGATAATTTATTCAGTCGGCTTTACCAAGAATAGCGAATGTTTAGTGAGGACTCCAGCAAAATACTAGTACACAGGCCCTGTTTTCGGGTTCTTCCCGCCTGGTCCGAGCGCCTTGCTGTCATATCCGGATGCGGGAGGTGGAGTGCCAAACCGCAGAGCCATTCACCCAAATACCGGCCAGCCACCACTACAATTTCGACCCAACTTTCAAACCACCATATTAATTAAAACTACATAATATACGGTGCTATCACGCGCTCTCAAGAAAGGCCCTCCAATACAGTGCTGGTGCCACGCATTCCCAGGCAGAAACCCTTTTGGAAAAAATTACTATCCCTGCCGAGATATAACTAGTTTGGTATGATACTCGTTCCTGAAAGGAAGGAAGGAAGGAAGGAAGGAAGGGAGTATGCAAGCAAGTTGGGGAGGTTCTCTAGGCGCAGAGCTGTGGGCTGGGGGATGTCGGGAGAGGGAACTTGGAGGAGGAGGAGAGCGGTGCGGGGAGAGTGCAGTGGGTCTACAATATCATTGCGGGATCCTACTTGGAGGGTAGGTATGATGCGTACAGCCTCGTTCCAAAAGTTCTCGCGCCTTGGCTGGTACTGTGACAAGAAGGGCTATAATACATCTGGTATGGAAATTTGTCACGGTACCAGCCAGGGTGCGAGAACTTTTGGAATGGGGCTGTACTGTGCGAGGTGAAGAGGGCGGATGGTTGGTGGGGTGGTGAGGGGGGGGGCTGCGATGGGGCTGCGCACAGTACAGTACTGGTATAGTGGATAAGGGGCAGACGGAGGAAGCAGCAGTATACAGCACCAGTACCTGGCGTAGGTGGGAATGGAGGAGTGAGGGGAGAGGCATGCCTGTTGGATGTGGGACGTAGAAACTAATTGGTATCACAACCTAGGGAAGAATCTTGTTCCAGAGAACAGACTAGGTATCCGCCGGATGTGTAGAAGAAGAGATTGGCAAGGATCAGAAAGATATTCCCGGTAGCAGTTATTTACAGAGTTGAAGTCCTTGCCCGCGGATGAGCGGTGGTAGGAGGCCAGAAAGAAAGCAGGTGGAGTGACGGTGGGAAAGTTTGGTATAGATTTACAAGATCGATGAAAGTGGTTTTTTTCCCCCTTCTCTCCTTCGTAACATGCTAAGACTGAAGATGCCATAGTTCTCCCTCCATTCAGTCCTCGAATATCGAACTGGTAGAGGTCAGCATGGGCACGATGGAAGTATCCCATCCAATTCTAGTGATGAATTTTTGTACCGGTGTAGAGGGTTTGGTTACCGGGGAGCATTCCGGTGCTGGGTCAGATAAGTTACACCGGTTTTTATTATTATTATGGTAGTCCATTTGGGGATGGGAAAGGTGAAAAATGTGGCTATGGTGTCGGTAGCTAATAGCTGCATCTCCCACCCGGACAGACGCCCACCGGCGGGTCTCGTACGAGGAAACGGGCGGCGGCCAGCACAGTAGCCACAGTTCATCCAAGTAAGCCTCTTGGAAGTTCCTTATTTGGGTTTAATTATCCGGGTGGCCTAGAGGGCCGTCCAGTTCGTTCTCCAGCCTCCCAGCACCATGGTCATAAAGGCGCGATATTGGTCACTCAACGGTCACCTGGCCAATGGGATTCATAACTCCGAGAAGCTAATCAATCTTCCCTCGAGTGGCGGCACTATCGCTCTACTCAGCTCGAGTGTGAAATCCTGAATCTAGTTCTTGTACCGGTAATAAGCAAACAAGTTACAAGTGCCAGGCATGATGTTTTCGTACAACAATCACCACGTCTCTTACAACCACAGTCATTGAAATTGCACCTCCGTGTGATCAATCACATTTCGGTTTTCGACCAATCAGATTCCTTGGACCCCTCTTCACGACGGCTTCAAGTCTTTATTCCCAGCGGATTTTCCCCTCGGTTTAATTTGTCTTTGAGAGATTATTTTATCTCTTTTCATCACTTTTATTATACCTCCATCACCCTTCAACTGCCAGGTATCGGTAAAGATGGTTAAGCGAGGTTCTACTACGTTTTTGGCGACCAAGGTTGCTAAGGCGGGTTTGACAGCTACGGCTGCCTTACAAAAAATTCTGGACTTGGAGAAGGATGTCTCTAAGTTGCGACACCATGTTTCCGTCTTGTCGAAGAGGAATCATGGACTGCAAAAAGAGGTAGATAGGTTGAAGAAAGAGGAGGTGGCGGTATCTTCTGAGGTGGCTTTGCCTGATAGGGTTGAGAAGCCTGAGCCACAAGTAGTGGCTGAGCCCGAAGAAGAGGATGAAGTGAATATGGTGGTGGCGTTTGTGGCGTCGGGAGCTGTGGCGGGAATAAGAGTGGCGTCTGAGGCCAGGCTAGAGGTGGCTGAGTCGAGAGTGGCGCTGGTGGTTGATGAAGAGGGAGGACCTTCGGCGGTCGGTTATCCGGTGTCGGAGGGTAAGAGGAGGAGGGTGGATAATTCGAGTGAGGAGGGGGAGGATGATGAGGAGGTGAGTGTTGTGGCTCCAACGGGGCCAAGGGGTGGGGCACCGGCGGGGCCAAGATTGATGGCGGAGAGAGTGGGAGGGGTGAGAAGGGGTAGTGGAGTGCCGGCGGATCTGTTTGTCAGGCGGGCTTACAGGTTCGTTGACAGGACATTGGTGGGGGAGCGCAATGGGATGGTGGGGGATACCTACCGTACCAGAGGGAATTTTGCCCATGCGCCGGATGTTGGGAGAGGGGAATATAGGGGTAGGGGATATAGGCCATATCGTTGATTGTTGACCGGGGTCAAGAGGGGCTTAGGATTCGCAGCGGGCGGAGACCGTGGGCGCTAAAGACTCACATGAATAGGCTCGGGGCTTGCGTGTAGGTTGGCGTTTGGCAGAAAGAGGGTTTGGATATTTGGGGGTGATTTGGAGTGGACGGGAGTGCAACCTGGAAAGTTACCCTCTGTATAGCAGATGTAGGGTTCACGACTGTATAAATAGTGGGCCATACGCTTTAGAGTAGCATGCGTGCCCCAATAGGAAAAAGTTTATAAAAATAAAAAAAAATGTTTTCGTACAAGGGTTGCCAAGTAAAGTCCTAAGGTGGTGGTAAGAAGAGCAAAAACACCGAACAC
>Ga0307510_10005094_pt1 | contig 15604 bp, 18 predicted proteins | sample 12_EM_MG_FD_207224 | JGI IMG/M metagenome (GOLD analysis project Ga0307510, IMG submission 207224) | Populus trichocarpa ectomycorrhiza microbial communities from riparian zone in the Pacific Northwest, United States - 12_EM | ecosystem: Host-associated > Plants > Roots > Unclassified | place...
CTTCTGAAGATGTTCTTTAACAATTGTTTGGAGGAGTTCTTTGGTAACCATGTCATAGAGTCATCAGTGGAAATGATAGAGGTAGAGGGTGGCATTACTATCTTTTCTTCTGAACATTCTAGCAACTATGACATTCTCAAACTGAGTATTGAAGATGGTCCACTTGTCGCTAAGTCTGACCATATCCTTGATACATTGTTCACACTTCTGTTTGAGCGATATGGAGGAGGTGGTCTGGATTGAGAAGTCCAGTGTCTGTGTACTGTTCGGACTGGTTATCATCTTCTGTTTCTTCTGTGGGGGTAATGGGGTTGGGATTGGTGACATGGAGCAGGATATTTTCTGGTGTTTGGGGGATAGATGCTGTTTCATGGCTGCTATCATTGCTAGACTTATTAACTGGGACGGTGTGGGTTGTGGGGTCTTGGGAATGATACTGAGGGGGATGGGGAGCAAATGGAAGTCTTTCATATTTGACAGGGATCCTAAGGATAGGTTCTTCATTATCAACTGGGACCACAACTGCTTTATGGTCAATGTTGATGGCATCAAGAGTTTCTCTTGGTTGCCAAGTGGTCCAGTGGAATTGGATGTCAAAATGTCCACATTGGACAAAGGTTCCAAAGAAGTAGAGTTGATTGTTGTCGGTGTGCATGTGGATGAGGATGATGCCATTGTCAGTGCCCAAGGTGAAGACAGTAGAGGTAGAGGTAGTGAATCCTGTACTGGGGAGCTTGTGGTTGATGGAAGACATGGGTATTGGGAATAGGGAGGGTCATCTGAGGTTCCAAGGGTTCTTATACTGCTTGGTTGACTTTCAAAGTCTGCTAGTAACTCCAGAGCATGGAGATCCTTGGAGTTAACCCAGGAATCATAAGCTGGCAAGTACCCTTTCCAGTGCACAAGGTATTGCTTCTTCTTCCAATGCCCAAATAGTCTTTCTTTGAGTATCTGCTTGACTTCCCATTCCAGTTCACCTTCTAGAATGTCTGGTGGCGGTTCCAGGAAGTTGGGGCTGTGTTGATTGGTTTCTTTATATGGTGTGAGTAGGGAGGTGTGGAATATGTTGTGGATTTTCCAGGTAGGAGGTAATTTGATTTTGTAAGCAACTTTGGATACTTGGGAGACTACCTTGAAAGGTCCGTATCTCCTTGGTGATAGCTTGAGTGTGATGTTACTTGGTAGTTGTAGGTTTGTTCCTTCTAACCAGACTTTGGATTTGACAGGAAATGGTGAATGGTGTGGACATTCTTTGATCCAGGATTCTTGCACTTTACGTTGTGCCTCTTGGGTGGCCTTCCTGGCTTCATCGATGGATAAGAGTCGTTGTTCAAGGGATGGTATGTCTGTCTTTCTGGTTGGCTGATGTACTTGTGGGGTATAACTGATGAGTAGGTTGAATGGTGTTTTCTTTGTCATTGCTAAGGGCCAGGAGTTCTTGGTATACTGAGTAAGAGGTAGCCAAGCATGCCAATTGTTCTGCTGAGTGCCACAGAAGACCCATAGGTATTGTTCAAGGGTTTGGTTAGTATACTCACTAGCTCCATCTGTCTGGGGGTGATAGGCTGTGCTGATATTCTGGTGGATATTTAGGATATGGCATAGTTCTGTTGAGAATTTGGATACAAAGTGGACATCACAGTCCAAGATTATCTTGTGAGGTATGCTGTAGTGTGGGATGACGTTATTCAGGTAGAGTAGAGCGACTCCTTCAGAGTCGATTGTTTTGTTACAGGGGATGAAGATAGATGCCTTTGAGCAGTCTGTGTCAGTGATCATAAGAATGGTGTTGTATCCTCCTGACTAAGGTAACTTGGTGATGAAGTCCATGGCAATGGTCTTGAAAGGTCAAGCGTTTTCTGCTGGGGTGATGGGGAATATAGGAGGATGAGCGGGGTGAGTGTTGACTTTAGTCATTTGGCAGGTAGTGCAGCCTTTGATGTACTCAGTTACAAAGATTTTCATTCCAGGCCACCAGTAGTAGGGCAAAATAAGTTGGAGGGTTTTGGTAATTCCGGCATGTCCAGCAGTTTCATGGTTGTGAAAAAGGGATGTTACTCCCCTCCTAAGGTCATTGTCTGTCATGACAACAAGTGCCATTCCATGGTACCAGTGAGTGCCATCCAGTAGGGATAAGTTGTAAGCTGGTGCCCATTGCTTGAGTTTGTCTTGGCTTTGGTATTGCGCTAGCTTGACTCTTGAGTCCAAATTGTCTCCTATGCTGTCCATGTCAAATATACAGATTGAAGTATACTGGTCACAGAAGTATTGGTCTGGCCATACAGTGTCGTCTTCATTGATTTCATTTGGTCCTTCATAGTTAGGTTGCCTAGATAGTGCGTCTGCTTGATTGGTAGCCCCAGGTTTGTACTCCAGTAAGATGTTATATTGCTCATGTTCTGGTAAGTAACCAGCAATGTGTGGCCCAATTTTGTGGGGCTCTCTGTAATACCTAAGGTTTGCATGATCAGTATACACCAGGATGGGGATGGTTGTTCCTTTGAGCAAATGGGACCAGCAGTGGAGTCCTCTCATGACTCCAAGGAACTCATGGTCATAGATGGGGTAGTTTTGCTTGGTTTGGGTGAATTTTTGGGAGTGGAATCCTACTGGTCATTGTGGTCCTGGTTTCTGAGTGCCATCTGGTTTGGTAATAGGGGGGTCCTGTTGGTAAAGTATGGCTCCTGTTCCAACTTGCGAGGCGTTGGTCTCAAGCTTGAATTGTTTGTCTGGGTCCAGCCTGGCTAGGATGGATGTGTTGGTTATTAAGGTGATTAGTTTCTCTTGGGGTTCCAATTGTTTGGGCCCCCATTCAAAGGGTACATCCTTCCCAGTAAGTGCTGTAAGAGGTATGGCGATGATGGAGAAGTTGGGGCAGAACATGTGGTGGTAGCCAGTGACTCCTAGGAATCTGCAAACTTGTCGTTTGTCTTTGAGTTTGCATGGGTAGTCCCTGAGTCCAGCAACTTTGGCTGGGTTGACAGTGGCTCCATCCTTTGAAATCTGAACACCTAGGAAGTCCATCTGTGGTTGCATGAAGACAGATTTTGACAGTTTGAGGTGTAGGCCATGATGTGCAAGTAGGTCAAACAGGAAGTGGACAATTTCAATGTGGAGTTTGAAGTCTTTGAGGAGGGTACCTATACCACAATCATCCATATAGTTCTGGAGGATGTGCCATATTTTGAGTATGCCTTTCTTCTTGAAGTGTTTGTATAGTTCTTCAAGAATACTGTTCATGAACCATTGGAAGCTGGCTGGTGAGTTACTTATCCCAAAGAACATGACTTTGGGTTCGAATAGTCCCCAACGTGTCTTGAATGTGGCTTTCCATTGATTGCCTTCCCATATGCAGATGTTGTTATAGCCCCAGTGGATGTCGAACTTGCTGAATAGTTCCATTCCTTGCAAGTTTTCAATACACTGTTTGAGATTGGGGTGTGGGGTGACATCCTTTTTTTTTTTTTTTTTTTTTTTTGAGTTGTAAAACCCGTTTATTGTCCTTAACTGCAAAGCCATCAGACATATTGTACGCTACTAAACTATCCTACTCTGTGCGTAACCTACTCTCCGTAATGTCCTGACTCAGCGCGCCACCTCAAACACGCGCGCTGTCTTGATCCGGCCTACTGGAGCGGCCATTACACCCGTCTTGGCACCTTATTCACGCATGTGGTGCTATGACAGATGAGGGTGTGCAGACCCGGGAAGGAGTGGGGAGGGGAAGCAGGGGTCAGTGGGACGTACTTTCGGGGGCTTACGCGGCGATACGCCAGCTGCCCTGAATAAGAGGGGTGGGTGGGGAGGGGGGAAAATGCTTAAGCACCTGTTTAGGGGATGGTGGGTGAAGGGGGTATGCGGAGGGGGAAGAGAGGAGGGGTGTAGAGAGGAGGGCGGCCTGTCGGGCTGTATTGCATCTGATGAACATGTAATCTATGAGGGCCTGGGCCATTGGGTTGAGACCAGACGGCGTGACGACTCCTTGGAAGGAGAAGCAACCGGGGCTTACGCGGCGAAACGCACGCGGCCCAGCCATAGGGGGTACCACAAGGTTGGGTCGTGGGTTTGATAGGAGGGGGGCGTGGCCGGGGCTTACGCGGCGAAATGCCAGCAGCCAGGGCACAGGGGGAAAGGAAGGGACGGCATGTGTCGACAGCACCTCAGGGCAGAGGGTGGACAGCGCCAGAGAGGAGGGGGAAGGGGGGGAAGGGGAGAGGGGGAGGGGGAGGGTAAGGCAGGGGAGGGAAGAGCCAGAGGTCGCACAGGGACCAGCACAAGCTTTGAACGCTGTTCTTCAGTCTTCAGTAAAGCGTAGGCCTATCCAAGGGTCCAAGGCAGAGGGGGGGGGGGCTTCCTGGCACACCAAAAGGGGCCGTCCTAGCCACGGTACGAGGTCTTGAGCGCCGGCCAAGGCGCTAGGCTTCAACCCAAAGCTTCGGGACTTACAGCCGTGTTTCAGGCCGCCCTGCCACTAGGGGAATCCGGTCCAGTCCAAGTAGGGGGGGAAGAGAAGAGGGCAAAAGAGGGGAGGGGGAGGAGAGGAGGGGTAACACCTGGGCGACGCTAGGTCAAGCCCGGTCCCGAGCGTGGTCGCTTACGGGGACACAAGGTGGGAGGGGAAGGAGTGTGGGGGAGGGGGGGTGCCAGACATTGCTGGCGAGGTGGGGTCGGGGGGCGACAACCTTGAGGGCCTCAAGAGGGATCCGATCTTCGACACACAGGAGAGCCAGGCGTGAGCCCGACTCCAGTCCGTGGTACAACCTGGAGCGTCCGCCATATTTCAGACAGGGAGAACAGCCAGCGAGGGAGGGGTACCAGAGCCCACAAGGGGGATGGTGGTGGTAAGAGGACAAGAAGGGATGCCTTTCAGGTGACTGTATTGAGGGGGCAATAGTCATTGATATATCTCTTCTCCTTTGAGTCTTTCTTAGGGACCATGAAGGTAGAGAAGCCATAGGGGGAGTCCAAGGGTGTGATGTAGCCTTTTTCCAGATTTTTGTCAATGAATTTGTTCTCTGCTTCCTGCTCATTTCTTGAGAGCAGGTAGACTTTGCAGTTGAAGTGAGTAGGGGCAGTGTCCATAAGTATGATTTTGTGGTCTCCATCACCTTGAGCTGGCAGGAATTTGTTTGCCTCTTTGTCCAAAAATAATGCTGTGTGACATTTGAATTCTTCTGGGAGGGTGACTTCCTCCTTTCCATGTTCTGATGTGTACTTATGGGCCATTTCGACTGCTGTATGAGTGCGGTTAACTTCTACTGGGCCTCCCTTCATTTCTGAAGGGGTAGCTCCCAACCATAGAGCGCACTGAATTGATTGTGCCTCAAGGATGAGGTCTTTGTCATCTGGTGCTTTCTGTTTGAGCCATGCCTTTGCATGTTGGAGGGTGCCATGGAGTAGGGTTTTGATTTGGACTTTTGGTCCTTTGAGTTTGCTTTTCTCCCAGTTAATGTCTGGTTTGAATTTCTTGAACCAAGGGTAGCCAAAGAGCATCTGATCATGACCTAGATTCGTGACATAGAATCTTGTTTGTTCTTTTCTGTTTCCTTGAGTAACAAGTAGGTCGCATGCTCTGGTGATGGTGCCGCTTCAATTGAGGGTTCCATCAATATTGTATACTGCTTGTGAGTAAGGGAGTCTCTTGGTTCCTAAGCAAAGTTTGTCCACAGTGGTTTGGTCAATAAAGTTCTCAGTTGCTCCAGTGTCAAGTAGAATTGTTTCTTCTGCTGTCCCTTGATAGTGTGAAATTGGAACTTTCAATTGTATTGAATTTAATTTGTTTACAAACACACTATCAAGTTGGAATGCCCTAACTATGGCAGCTAGTTTTGGGCTTCAGTAAAATCCTTCAGCATAAGCTTTCCAATGAAGTCCAGTTTGGTATCTTTATCAAAGGAGTCCATGTTGTCCTTCAGGTAGCTGGCAAGGCTGTCAAGATCTTGGAGATCTGGCATGGTAGGTGTGGCATGAACCCTAGTGGGTTCCTTGGGGTTGCTGGGACAACTGCTGAAGTTTCTGTGGTCTGCTTGTTTCTTGTGACAATCCCTGGCTTGGTGTCCCTTGATTTCGCAGTAGAAGCAAGAGTTGCTTCTTATGAGTTCTGCTTTCTTGGCTTCAGAATGCTGTTGTCCTCTGCCAGCAGTGGCATTAATATCTATGGTGACAGTAGCGTCAATGTCCATATGATATCCTCCTTGGGAGGTGGTGCATCATCCATAGTTGTTGTTCCTTCCATAACTGTTTCTTCCTTGGTTGTTGTTCCTCCCATAGTTCTGCTTTGGGGAAAGTTTGAATGCTTGGAAGAGTCCCTGATGTGTCTGGGTGAACTTGGCTGCCGCCTTCCACTTGAGGTGGGATTTGCGGGCCTGTTCTTCCCATTGTTTGAAGGTCCAGGAGACCTCTGTGGTAGGATCAAAGTTGGGGGAATTAATGATGGCGCTAGTGAGTCCTTTGACCATAGCATGCTTGAGAGTTTTGATAGTTCCCTTGTTGTCTAGGGGAACATCAGCTTCATGTGCAAGTTGCTTGAATTTGGTGAAGAAGTCATCAAGACTTTCTCCTTGCTTGAGTTTGCATAACTCCTGGTAAGCTTTGGATTGATGGTTCTGATTAACGAAGGTGTTCTTGAATCTTTCCAAGAAGTGATCCCAGAGGGATTTGTCTGTCTCTAGGGCTCTGTCGTCCATTTCTTCTTTGAGTTTCTGGAGTTGTTCCTCCTTCCAGGCATCTACACAAGTGCCATCCATGTAACTGAGCATGGCAATGACCCTAGAGATGGGTTTCTTCATGGTGTCATTGGCTCTGTTGACTGCTGCCCATAGGTCCCAATTGAGAAGGAACTTGCAGGTCTTGTTTCTGTCTCCATTGAACATAGGTGGAGGGTTTCCTTTGAGAGTGCCATTAGAGGGATTACTGATGATGTTAATCCTCTGTGCTTCCTGTTGGGCTTGGCCAGTAGCAATGTTAATTTTTTCTGTTGTCCTTCCATTGTGGTTGGATGATCTGGGGTGTTGGGTTGGATAGGAAGCTGCTGAAGTGCTGTGGTAACTGCTGTGATAGTGAGAGGGATGCTGGCTTCTTGAGTGTAATATGGTGTTGTGTTTATTTACTTAGTTTGATGTGCTGAGGCGTCGCCTTAGCCCTAATTTTGTGGCAGAACGACGCGCCACAACCCCTTTCCTTATTTAGCGAAGTTGTGGCTTAGTCAGGTTGATATTTGCTGCAGTGGAGCGGATTTTTCCCTTAGTCTTAATCCCTCCATTGCAGGTATGTGTACATTGTTTCTCTATAATCAAATATAGTCTTAATCCCTCCATTGCAGTCCCCTTGGTCCTCTGTGACTCAAGGGCCCTTTACAGGTCGGATTTAAACATATGGATGCTAAGGGTCTGATTCATTCCACCAGCTGATGTTTGAGCTGTTGTATATTCCTCTTTCGTTGGTTTGCCACTTGTCTTGTCTCCAGAGGAGTTTGACCCAGTGGTAGGTGTTGTTGGTTTCGATAAATTTGATAGGAGTGTATGTCTTTCCAGGGGAATTGATGTAGTACCTGGTATTAGGGTGTCCTGGTCCTTGGTTGTTGAAGTATGTGTTAACTTTGATGTGTACTGGGAGATCGTCCTGTTGTCTCCTGAAGACTTGGATAAAGTCATTACTGAGTGTTCCATATGACTGGGTGGTCGCCACAATGACAATAGCTCTGTGTTCCAAGAGCTTGTAGGAAAGCCTAACTTGTGTTAAGGTCCAAGGGCCTTAAAGACGCGACGTACATGGTTTGGTTTGGCAACAACTGGGATTGCTCAGTAGGGAATCCTCCTAAGACAATAATCATGTGAGTAGGGCAGTACCAGTTGCCTATGCAGATAACAAGTAAGTCCTCAGATGATAAGGGTAACTTCTGAGTAGTTCTGATAAAGAGATAAAAGGGGAGAGCTTCAAGGGTGCTTTGAAGTGACAGGGGATTTGGGCTATTGACTCTGAGAGTCCTGGGTGGAAGCTACAAGTCTTGGATTGAAAACCAAGTTAGGCTTAGGGCCTAACCATCAAAAGGAGGGTGCTTATATACAAATGGGATGTCACAGACAATAGAGGTCACAGAACAATGGAGTCACATATAGTAAGGTCTCATCATGAGCTGGCAGTGAGCTGGCAATGAGCTGGCGATCCTAAGTATACCTCCTGTTGATGTCCTGTGATCATGATGTCATACCTCGAACACACACATGACAGTGCATGTCCTTATAAGCTTGGACTTGGACAGTTTTGTCTCCGGACTTCATACTGAGGGACTGCTAGAATTTAATAGGTTATGGGCCATTGATTGTCTCAGTAAATGACCAAGACCTAGCTGCCCTCTCTCGTTCTATATGTCTGCCCCCACTGGTTCCGGTCCTTCTACCGCCACAACAAACATGGCGGGCAATGGCACCCCAGCTGGGACTCCTTCCCAACCATCTCCTGCACCCTCTGGGCAACAGTCTTCTGGAATCCAACCGTCTTCTCCTCCCGCGGGAACTACTGCTCCCTCCCAACCTGCACTGGCTTCTTCTAACCTCATACCAAACGACCCCTTGTATACCATCCAGTTCATCAATGATCCAGCCTGGCCCGCTGAGTTACGCCTTGATCCCTCTGCCTCGAATTGGTCAGAATGGAGCCGCCGCCTCAGGCTTCTCTGCAAACAACAAGGACTTAGTGTCTGGCTAGAGGGCACATTCATGCCTCCCGATCAGGCCACTGATGCTCACGCCCATCGTGTCTGGACTATGAATGACGATTCCATCCAAGCGTTCATCTTGCAACACATCTCCGAACAGGACTTTAAGGATGTATGCGACCTTCAAAGCTCTTGTGCCATGTTTGCCCAACTGCATGAACGCTATGAAAAACTTGGCAGTCACACACAAATCCTTCTTATGGAGAAGGCTATCAGGACAGAGTTCATGCCGGGCACTTGTCTTGCCCAAACTTGGGATGAGCTTGATACCCTGATGAGGAAGATCAAGGCTATGGGACCACTCGACTATGATCAACTGCAGATTGCGTGCGCGATCAAGGGCTTAGGCAAACATTATGAGAACCTTCAGTCAACTCTCCAATCGATCATGAACCAGCCTGGATTCACCTTACGAGACATTGCTAGGTGTATCATTGAAGAGGACAATCTCATCCGTAATCGTGAAGAGCAAGGAATCCTACCAAATTCCACTGCGTTTGCCAGTCAGACCACCGGCAAGCCTCGTACAAAAACGACCTGTTTGCATTGTAAGCGGGTTGGCCACTTTGCGGAATTCTGTGTCCAACCGGGGGGGAAGATGGCTGGTAAATCCCTTGACAAAGCGAAGGCTGCCTATTGCGCATCTCGGGGGCTATCGAGGACAGTGAGCACTCCAGCAGCACAAGCCGCGTCTGTGCATGTGGCCACAATACACACACAAACTCCTACAACTGGGTCGAACAGTGGTGTGGCCCCTTTTTTTTCAATGGGGTCCACTACAACTTAGTTCCGGCAATGTCACCTGCCCCATCGATTGTTCTGTCTACCATGTCGTATACTGATGGCACCTTGGGCAGTTTCACAACCACAAATGTTGCCACCGTTGATGCCACCTACGATTTCCTGGCCAATATCGCCATATACAGTGAGCCCCGCGCTTCCGTCAATTGGAATGAGAAGACCAGGCCAATCAATTTGGATCAAGTACCAGTCGCACCTGTCACATATACAGCCTCACGCATGCCCATTTGGTCGCTGGAAGAGTCACCATTCTTCGTTGACACGGGTGCAAATACCCATATCTTGCCAGAGCGCACTGATTTCAAGACGCTCCGTCCCATTTCACCCCATGCCATTACCAGACTTGGCGGGTCATGCATATTTGCTGTCGGCATCAGGACCATCCACATCCACATCGCCGGGGGCCACAAACTCATACTCAACAATGTACTCTTTGCTCCTGCTTCTACCGTCCGCCTTGTCTCTGTTCTACTCTTGAACAACACCAGTGGTTGCTATACCTCATGTTTCGGTCATGACTCTTCTGGCCTTGACTGCTTCTGGCTGATGAACTCAAGCGGCGTGACGATCCTATACAGCAGTGTCCACAAGGAACGCAGACTATATTACTTGTCCTTGTCTAGGGCTAAAACGACACATTCACGCAGCAAAACCGGTGAAAGTGCCGCCTCCAACGCTCATACTACAGACACAACATCTTTCAACACGTTCCATGCTTCCTGCATCCCTGATATCGAAACCTGGCACCGCTGTCTGGGTTATTGCAATTTTGGGGCCATTGTTGACATGGCTCGCAAGCACACCGTTGAAGGTATGATGATAAACCTCTCCTCCTCTCCACCGAAATATGACGCCTGCTTCAGGGGGAAACAAACACATACCCCAGTGTCTAAAGTAAGGGAGGGGGAGAAGGCGAAGCGTCCACTTGAATGTGTGTTTGTAGACTTGTGTGGACTGATCCGACCACTCTCTTCTTCTGGCAAATTGTATTCAATGAACATAATTGATGACTTCTCAAGCTACGTCTGGACTGTTCCTCTGAGTTCAAAGGGAGAAGCAGCTCCCTCTTTGCAGAATTGGCATTGCGCTGTCGAGAACCAATTGGGACACTGTCTAAAAATTCTGATCTCAGACAATGGGGAACTCGTTTCCCAGTCTATGGCGGAATGGTGTGCTGAATTTGGTGTTGATCACCAACGGACTGCACCATACACTTCTGCACAGAATGGACGTGCTGAACGCCTTCATTGGACGATCCTTGACAAAGCGCATGCCATGCTCATCTCTTGCAAAGCGCTGCATAATCTATGGGACGAATTCTGCGCCACATCAGCATATCTAACCAATCTCACCCCTTCCTCTTCACTACAGGGACGGATGCCATTCGAATTATGGTATGGCCGCAAACCTTCCCTATCTCATCTGCGCGAGATTGGTTGCTGCGCCTTTGCTTTCATCCCGACAGCAACTCCAAAAACCTACACTCGATCACGTCCCTGTACCCTTATTGGGTACTCCCCTCACTCAAAAGCATACCAACTCTGGGATCGGGAATCAGGACACATCTTTGACTCATTCCATGTATCTTTTCTTGAACACCTCGACGAGTGTCCGACCGATCTGTTCCCAGGCATGACGCTAACGTTAACACCTGATTCGCCGCCAAGCTGGGACACTGCGTCCACACCCCCCTCTCACAAAAATCCTTCCCCCATTCCTTGCTCCCTCACTTATCCTCCGACCATTCCCAATCTTGATATCCCGAAAAACAACACCATCATTACAACAGAAATGAACACAAACAATGAAATAACACCTACGATACCTCCTTCCATTTCCATTCCTACAATACCTCCTTCCATTCCACCTACAATACCTCCTTCCCTTCCGCATATGATACCCCCTTCTCATGACATATCTGTGATCCCCCCTTTACGTAGATCATCCAGAACACAATTCTCTTCTGCCCGAGAAGTAACCAATGATGGGCTTCTACTGAATTCACGTCTTGCTTCTGTGATTTCTGATTCTGCAGCTTCGTCTGCCCACATGCGCACCACATGTTCATCGCGTCTTTCTTCTGTTCCTGAAGCGCATCTTTCAACTTTCATAGATGACCTTCCTTCTTATGATTTTACACATGCCTTCCTTTTGGAATTTTCTGATTTCCACAACACACATGATCTTCTTCCTCTCAATCTTCCCCCTGGATGCGATCTTCCCCTTGATGTTTTCCTTTCTGATGTCGAAACTGGATCCTTCGAACCCAGATGTGACACTGATAATGACCCTTCCTGGCAGGAAGCTTTGGTTTCCCCAGAACGGGAATACTGGATAGCTGGTGCATGTGACGAACTGCGCAGTCTCCAGGACCTTCAGGTATTCGTACTTGTTCCTTGCTCATCAGTTCCTAGCGGAAGACGCCTCCTCAAGGGAAAACTTGTTTGCAAGCGGAAGCGGGATGACACTGGTAAAATTACTTGGTACAAGGTACACTATGTGGCGAAGGGTTTCGCTCAACAGCCTGGTATTGACTTCACCAAAACCACTGCCCCTACTACCCGTCTCGAATCATTCTGATCTCTTCTCCACCTCGTGGCAAGCCTCGGCTGGGATGTCCAGCATTTTGATATCAAAACCGCTTTCCTTCATGGCATGCTACCTGAAAATGAGATGGCCTACATGGAACAGCCTCCTGGCTTCGAGGCCCTGGGTAAGGAAACCTGGGTCATGCAACTGATGAAGAGCATTTATGGCATGCGCCAGGCCAGCTGACATTGGAATGAGACCTTTCATCAAGCGGTACTTGGATGGGGCTTTGAATGCATCCCTTGCGAGTGGTGTGTTTATGTCTGCAATACCCCTGCTGGTACAGTCATGTTTGCGGTACATGTCGATGATATCTTCTCGATCTCGAACCCTCCTGAAGAGAACGCTCGTTTCCGTGATCAGTTGAAATCCAAGTGGGATATTTCAGACCTTGGTCCCATCAAATTCGCTCTGGGCATCGCCATTGAACGCAACGCAGACACCATTTCTCTATCACAGACCGCCTTTATTGATCGCATCATCGAGCAATTTGGTCAGACTGACGCACATCCCATTGACACCCCAATGGTCGCGGGTCTCCAACTACGCCATCTGGACAAATCCATCCCCATCCCTTCAGAAGTCACCAAATGGAGGGAACGTACACCGTACTGCGAGCTGGTCGGCAGTCTTAATTATATCGCTGTTGCAACGCAACCAGACATAGCCTACTCTGTCGGTCGGTTAGCTTCCTTCTTGGATTGTTTCCAGCAGGATCATTGGACTGCCGCGATTTGTGTATTGCGCTACCTCAAAAACACAAGGACACTTTCGTTGGTCCTTGGAGGGACGCGACCCCCTTCCCTCCTTGGCTACTCTGATGCCGACTTCGCGAATTGCAAAGATACTAGCCGATCTGTGTCTGGGTACTGTTACTCCCTCGGTTCTGGCGTTGTCTCCTGGTGATCTCGAAAACAGCGCCTTGTTGCTGACTTGACATGCTATGCTGAGTACATCGCATTACATGAGTCCTCATGTGAAGCAATCTTTCTTCAACAACTCCTGGATAGCCTCACATTCCCATGTCAAGGGAGCACTCCAATCCATTGCGACAACAATGCCGCTACCCATTTGGCAGAGGACCAAGTTTCCCATTCTGAGGTCAAACACATTAGGGTCAAGCTCCACAGCATCCGCGATTACATTGCCCTTGGGGACATCCAGGTAGTATGGGTACGGAGCGAAGATAACTTAGCCGACATCCTTACAAAGCCATTGAACCGCTCCGACTTCATGCAACTCCGTGGGTACCTTGGCCTTCGCCACATTGACACCCGTTCCGTGTGAGGAGGAGTGACTGACAGGAGGAGACACATGCTTGCGCATGGGCCGTTGATCAGGAGGAGTTTGATCGCTCAACCTTTACACTTCCCCATATCCACTCCATCTTTTTTGTCTCCCTTCCATTGATTTTTTTCTTGATTTGCTCATGATACAACTACACCACAACTTCTTTTATTCTCCTATTTGACTGCACATGTTCACTAGTGCCTTGTCTTCATCGTGAGGAGGAGTGTTGATGTCCTGTGATCATGACATCATACCTCAAACACACATGTGACAGTGCATGTCCTTATAAGCTTGGACTTGGACAGTTTCATCTCCAGACTTCATACTGAGGGACTGCTAGAATTTAATACCTCCATCATGAGCTGGTGGTCTAAGAATAGTGCATTATGAGCTGGCAATCCATGATAGGTTAACTGGTAGTGCTGTGGACTGCAGAGCAGTGGCATGTGATATTTGACTGCAGAATAGTCAAGTGACTTATCAGGTGACTTGTCAGGTGACTGGGTGTTGGTCTGAGCTGTGCATGAGGGAACAAGTGGGGAATGAGTGACCAGGAGTGCAAAGCAAGTAGGCAGGAAAGGTGGAAAATGAAAAATAGGGCCCAGGATCATAACACTGAGCCTGCACAGGCACAGGATGCAACTGGTCAGAATATGAAAAAAAAAACTCACAAACTGGGGAGGGGACTGGGAGTGTGAAGATGGTGCCTTAGGTAGCTTGGCAACAGGGATATGATTTGGGCTGCAAGGGAGATGCAAGAGAACAACTGGTCAGGACATGGACAAAACATGAGCAAGCAAGCAAGCAAGGGGAGCTCACCTGCTAGAGAGGGCAGGTGCCTGCTGGCAATGGGATGACATTGGGTGGGTGGTGTGGCACCACCATAGGGGCCAGAGAAGTAGTGGAAGGGACAAGGTCAGAACACAGAAAGATAAAAAGCTAGTGTTGTTACAGCTTCTTCGATTTATCAAGTATTTACGCAGTTAAGTACCACTTAACAATGCGCATTCACTTATATCAGCTCTCCTTCCTTATTAGTACAATACCCGGTCCGCGTTACCGCTTTCCCACATTCTTGGACTTACCCGTTATCTAGATACATAGCAGTTATCACTTAACGCATACTAATTACATTACAGCCACAGTACCTTCCTATTCCGACCACTACTCCCACACATTACATCAGCCATACTGTACAAGTCACTTCGACTCATTCAGAGTCATACCTCTCAGTATATCTCTAATGCGTGAAGCAGTTCTCTACTGCGGACTGTAATCTCTTTTGCATATGATAGTTTACCTTAGTAACTACTTACTCATCCATTACCAAGGCTTGCTGCGCATTCCTTGACTCACTAGATAGATGACTAGGTAGCTCATGTATATAAGACCTCCTGAAGAGCCCCCAACTCTCCAGACTTGGTCTTTCTTTGACAATACAGGACCATAAGCTCCTTAGAGCATTCACTTCTGTTCCTATCACTCTAAGCAATTCCCTTGTGCTCTAAGTCAAGCACCTAGAGTCTGCTATACTATCTAAGTTAGTCTTAACTTAGCTTTGCACTAACGTAACTGTGTGACCTTTATAACTAAAGGTAGACTCTAAATGCTTACCCATAAGTACTCAGTTGAGTCCTTACAAATACGCAGAGTCCATGCGTAACAAGTGTGGTGTACTTACCAACTTGAGAAGGTGGGATGGGACTGGTTATGACACAAAAAAAAGGCTGGAAAGAGGGTGTTTGTGGACAGAAAGCAAGCAAACAAGCAAGGGGAGCTCACCTGTTGGAGAGGGCAGGTGCACTGCTGGCAATGGGACAACATTGGGTGGTTGGCATGGCACTGCTGTAGGGGCCAGAGAAGTGGTGGAAGGGACAAGGTCAGAACACAGAAAGATAAAAAGCTAGTGTGGTGTACTCACTGACTTGAGAAGGCAGGATGGGACTGGTGGTGATGCAAAAAAAAGGCTGGAAAGAGGGTATTTGTAGATAGAAAGCAAGTGAGCAAGCAAGCAAGGGGAGCTCACCTGTTGGAGAGGGCAGGTGTGCTGCTGGCAATGGGATGACATTGGGTGGTTGGCGCAGCACCACCATAGGGGCCAGAGAAGTGGTGGAAGGGACAAGGTCAGAACACAGAAAGATAAAAAGCTAGTGCAGTATACTCACAGACTTAAGAAGGCAGGATGAGACTGGTTGTGATGTGAAAAAG
>Ga0307510_10005095_pt1 | contig 15604 bp, 14 predicted proteins | sample 12_EM_MG_FD_207224 | JGI IMG/M metagenome (GOLD analysis project Ga0307510, IMG submission 207224) | Populus trichocarpa ectomycorrhiza microbial communities from riparian zone in the Pacific Northwest, United States - 12_EM | ecosystem: Host-associated > Plants > Roots > Unclassified | place...
TACCTCTGGTGGGGAAAGCCGCCGGTAGTAACATCACGGTCTCGTCCCGGTCTCGTTGACATCCCAAAAGCCCTACTAGGGCCTGTTTGTCGGTTGTAGCTAGCCTGTTCACGATTCTTCCTGCACCCCTCTCCCGGTTCTGTCCGCTTGCACCGTACTGCTAAACTCCTCTCCTTGGCTGGCACCCTACTGCTCCCCATTGACTGGCACTCTACTGCTACTCACCTGCTGGCACCCTACTGCTCATCATAGTTGGCTGGCATCCCCTCTGCCCGGTGGCTCCGCTCGCCTACTTCTCCCTTCCGATGATCTGACCTTTCCTCGATTATACCTACTCGCGGTATAGCACTGCCTCAGTGGCTATTGTGCAACGCCTTAGATCAATGTAATAACCTGCGCGACTGCGCGAGTTGTTATGGTGGGCGCACGGTATCCGTGTTTTCCCCGTTTGTGGTCATCTACCTACCCCACTCATGCCCGCGTTTAGGGTCTTCGAACAGACAGTTTCTTTTGATTTGGGGAACCTGCTGAAGGGTTTGGGTCTCTCTACCTGTACGTTCCTATGTATTGTTTCCTTATGTGTCGGGGGTATATTATCTTAGGTCCTAGGCGGCGGAGTCTTCTACTATGGGCTCGGAGTGTTTGATTTTTCCCATGAAGAGGTGAAGCGGGCGGTGGTTTGCTTTATAGGTTTTTTTCTCTTTATAGCTCACGCTGCATAAGGCTTTTTGTACCTAGAAACAAATAACGCATAATTACAAAGAAAAAAAAAAAAAAAAGACGACGAAGGGATAGGCACGAACCATCTCCTCTCCACCTCTGGTGATTGAAATCTCAACACCACGAGAAATCATCGTTACTTTCCCCCACCTACCTCTCTTCTCTCATGATGCCTACTGCCTAGGAGTTGACGTTAAGCCACCTTCCCTCCTGTTCTGAGGCCAGTCAGCCCCCCCTCCCTGGGGTTCTCATTCCCGTTCATCGTTGACTCCCACTCGTAAAGTTTGGTTCTCTCCCTTACCCAGTACACGTTTTGCACCTCGCTTAGCATTTGAACAGTCCAAAAGCTTCAGACTTCGTTCATGGTTGGCGTTTCGGCGTCCGGACTCTCTGTCGAAGTAGGCCCAGGGTTGCCAGGCTTGTACCTCTGATGGGGAAAGCCACTGTTGGTAACATCTCGGTCCCGTCTCGGTATTGTTATGATCCCAAAAGCCCTTGCTATGGCCTGTTTGTCGGTTGTGGCAAGCCCGCTCGTGATCCTTCATTCTCCCTCCTCCTGGTTCTCTCCGCTTGCACCGTTACTTCTACAATAGCTGGCACCTCCTCATCCTTCCCGATCATTCGTCCACGGTTACGCCCAGTCATGGTATTGCACTACCTCTGTGCCTGGTGTCCAACGCCTTGGATCGATGTAATTACGGGCCCGGCCTTACGTCTATTGTTACAAATGTCGGCCCACATGTCCAGTCGTTTTCTCTCATCACGGCGATCACTCATCCCCCACCATGGGCCCTGTCGGGCCTTCGTGAACCAATCCTTTCTTTTGTTTTCGGGGAGCCTGCGGAAGGGTTTGGGTCTCGCTCCTGTACATCCCTATGAATTGTTTTCTTACGTCTCTGAGGTATTCTTGTCTTAGGTGCTAGGCGAGGGGGACTTTTCCTATGGATTCAGGGTGTTGGATTTTCCCATGAAGAGGTGAAGCAGGAGGTTGTTTGGGATTAAGTTTTTCTTTACGCCATAGCTAGCACTGCATGCGAGTTCTTGTACCTTAACAATGAATAGATGATATAAAAAAAAAGTAAAAATAACAAAAACCAACCAAGGAATAGGCACGAACCATCTCTCCTACACCTCCGGCGATTAAAATCTCAACACTATGAGAAATCATCATCTGGTGGGATCCCTCTCCCCTTTTCTGATGGCCTTGTTGCCTTGCAGGGTGAAGCTCCTTCCATTGGCCTCTCCCCTCTGGCCCCTCCTGATGGCACTGTCTATAGGCAGCCATAGCCTAGGGGGTTACAGTTACCTCTTCATCCTCTTCTACGGGCTTATTTTGTGGCTCCTCGCTCAGCATTTGTAACTCTCGGGTACGGTCACAACTCGTTAGTGCGTGGCTCCTCGTTTCGGGTTATTGGTAAAGTAGTTGCCTTTGTGGCTCTGCTCCCTTGTATTGCACCTCCTCCTGGGCAATGTTTTGGTACCCGTCAGCATTCGAAAAGTCGTGATCCTGTCTCGGTCGGTCCGGTCCGCATTTCTCGTCCTTACTGTCCCTTCCCCCCTTCCACCTTCCAGTTTCGTCCGCTAGCCCCCTACTGCTTCAATACTGCAGCTCTGCCTCCTGCCACCCCTCCTCCTGGCCTCTCTCTCCTGCTGATCGCCTGGCTTGATGCTTGTGGCTGCGTGCGTGGTTTTTTCTGCTTGTGTGTAGAGAGTTCATGCTTACCACCTCTGTCCTTGTAGGAACATGCAATGCGCCCCCGCTGTCTTTCCGGTGGACTTGGGGATCGGATTTGTCCTGCCACACACCCTCATAAGTGCTGGCTCAGTTACCGATCTCCCTTTGGGGATTGTGCTCCCCTCGGCTTCCCAGTTGTATACGACCCCGGTACATTTACCTCTCGTGTGTGGTGCTGTCCTAGGTGTTCGTCCTGCTGGCTCCTGGATCCCTCCCCCTTCTCGAAGGAATGGGCTTCGTCTCTGGGCTGTGGGTCGGTTGACTACAGGTTTGGGCTTAGCTGTATTTCCTTTCTAGATGGGCTTGAGGTTTTCCTTGTTTTGCAAGTTTGTTTGTTCACTGTTAGGGGTTTCTTTCTTTGGGTTGCACGTCTGTGGAGGTTATTTGGTTCATTGGATTCAGACCTGTGGTTTCCTTGTAGTTTCTACCCATAGTACTGAGCGTTGTTTCCACCTCTACTCAAAGTGGTTAACGGGTTGGGCAGGGTCAGAGGGTTTCAGCGGCGAGAAGCGGGATGGAATGTAGTTGGAGGTTTTTTGTCTACATAGCTAGGGCTGCTCCGACTTTGTACCTTAAACAAAAATGCAATGGAAGGAAAGAAAAAAAAAAGAATACAAAGAATAAAAAACCAACCAAGGGATAGGCGCGCCCTCTATTTTCCTGCCCTTAATTTTACAACACCTTGTCGTATGATACATGATCTCGCCCCCCACTCTTTCTCGCACCTCACTTAGGCTTTGCGTCGCTGAGCACCCCCATCATGGCCCCGCCTGGTTCTTCCCATTCATTCACTCCCATGGAGGACGTCCCCTCTGCCACTTTCTCTGTCACCGCCTTCGAACATGAAAATTGTCACCTCAGACACTTCCTCCTAAAAACCCATGCGCTCACAGGGCTCTTGCCCGAGCAGCTCCCCGTCCCCTCCCTTGAAGAGGTGGGGGACTTCATCTTAGCCGAAAGCACAATCCTACCCCTCCTTTGCTCAATGACCTATGCTATGGCTGCTACACTCAAAGGAGTGGAGAAGCTCTGCCTCGAAACAAGCGACCTGGAGGCCCGTGTCGCCAACTCCCTACCCGATATCATAGACCACTCAACTCAAGTTAACCAGATCCATTCTAGCCTGCATGATCTGTCACATAGGGTAGCACACCTCCGTACTGCACAGGCGATAGCACCTCCCAAGCCCCAATCATCCCGTCCACGCCCCTCAACACTCCACGCCCCTCAAGCTCCCCCAGCCAGAGGGGCTCCACCACAACTCGCGAAAGGTCCCACGCGATCGTTTGCAGCGATCGTGGGTGGCACCAGCAAATTCGACGAAGCAGCCCAGGAAAACATGGCCGCTAAAAAGAACAAGGGGAAGAAAAAGTCAACTGACAACACCTCGGCAACGAAAGTCACGGAAGCCGTCAAGAAGGCCTCCCCCCCCAAGGCCCCAACTCCTCTGGCCAGTGCTGCAAGAAGATTATTCGCCCCTCACTCGCCCCCTGGACCTCACCCTGACACTGCTGACATAATAGCCCACCTACCAGACCTCGCCGCCTCTGTACTCCGAGAAGCCAACTGTTCCCTCCCCTGCTCCCTCAAGGCCATAATCAACAATAGAGGCTCAGTAACCCTAATTGTGGTTGACACTTCAGTCCCAGCCGCCTCATACACTCCATACTTCGAGGCTCCTACGACCAAGCTCAATCAGTCCTTCCTGGTCGGGGAAAACCCCTGGCTCCCATTCAGACTTGCTCCCACATGTTACGGGGTAGCTAATACGGTAGGATTCCGGGCTAACTAGGTCGAGGATATTCGAGACAATGGAATATAGGTCAGGAGGGCTCAAGAAGAATTGTTTGATAAAGTAGTAGAAGAATATAGTAATAACTTATAATATTGTTAAGGGCTCTTCTCCGTTGCTTGATGCCGTTCTCAACCATCGGGGAGAGCCCTACCAAATATACTAATGTTGACACTACTTGGACTTGTCTAGTAAAGAAGTATCTTTCTAAGAGTTCAGTTCGTCAGAACAAAGTGCGAACACTGTTTGACCCTGAATCTTGCCCAGCTTGACTCTGACAATCTCCCGACTGCTATTTCCTCTGAGGGTGTCCTCAGTCCACCAGTAGTCAGTCTTCGATCTCTTCGTCCTGATAGAGTATAATGGAATATGCAGTCTAAATGGCTACACACCAATAGTATCATGAATATGGAGTGATCAAGTTCGATATTCATCTATCAATGCATAATGCGTATGCATTAGTAAGAGTAGAGAACTGGTTCTCTATTCATCGTTCCAATCAGTTAGCCATATCTTGAAACGTGAACTCTTTGAGGTTCCTGAGTAGTTTCCCAGATGCCTCCGGGAAGTCCCTACTCAGGAAGCTTGAGTTTGGATATATGCTCTCCCTATGGTGGCATATACCTCGCGCATAATTATGCAAGCTATTCCCGCTAGGGTAATACCACCTCGGTCCAACTAGCGATCCACTCACTCCCTGTCAATTACATGCCCCACCAAGATGAGGACCTGTTCAACTACCTCTCAGACTCTACCCTCAACTTCAAGGAGCTTGCGATCTCAGCAGCCCGCTTCCTCAACCCGAACCGTCAATCCCATATGGAAAAACGTACCTATTTGGTGGTTGTCAACATCGAACCTGATTCTGTCCAAACTATGCTCCCGTCCATTTATCTCTATGGCAATACAAGAACCGTCGAGAAAGCTTACTCGTCCTCCCCCATTACCTAGTGCCAAAAGTGCTGGAAGTACAGCCACGTCAACCCACTCTGCAAAGCGGAGGCTCCAACATGTCCTCTGTGCTCCCTCCAGGACACGAAAGCGGAACACCGCTGCCCCAATCCTTCCTGCCCCAGCAGGGCCAACCTTAAAGCCATCCTTCACTGCTGCCTGGCCTCCCTGGCAAGATGCTCTAACTGCGGTGAAGCGCACTCAGCCCGGAGCAGAGACTGCATCGAACGCCCCCCCCTACCCAACGCACGCCCCATACCGACCCCTCAAGAGGACCCAGTAGGTGTAGACTACGACCAGATGGACGTTCAACCCGATGAGCCTCGCGGAGACCCACTCCCCCAGTCCACACAAGGATCCCACACCCCGCTGCCAGGCCTCCTTCCTCCGTTCCAGGAAGAAACCCCAAGAGCCACCCGCACCTCACTAGCAGCCCTGTCTGCAATGACAAGATCTGCCTCCAAGGACGGCCCTCCCCCGTGAGAGGGCCGTCCGCCCCTCACCTCCCGCTCGCGCTCCGTCAGGCTCAGCCTGGTAAGATATCGCACAATGGCGAATCTTTGCCCCCAGGACTGGGCCCTGCACACGTTCTTTCCATTGTTCAACACAACTGCCCTTGGGAGCTGGGATGTGTTTCTTTCCTTATTTAATTCCTTTGTTTCTGCGAAACACCCTCCTTTGAATGTTTGCCTTCAGGACCCTCCGGTCTGCAGAAATGGGTTACCTTTTTTTGGGGGATTTACCTCATTTGCCCCTTCGTTTACCAACCGCCGCCCATGGGTAGCTTTTTATGTTTCAGGTCACTAATAGACATGGCCACAATCACCCCAATCTTCACCAGCAGGTCCGACCATGCTACACTTGAGATATCGGCTCATTCCCTCTTCGGCATTAAGGCTGAGAAATTCCACATAGTCAACTGTTATAGCATATGGGGCTTAACAGCCACAGAAAGTACAGTCTTGCCCACCCTCGCTCTTCCAAACACTGCCTTCCCTATCTTGGTAGTGGGAGACTTCAACATTCACCACCCCTTGGCAAATCCGATTAGAAGACACAACTCCTCCGTACTCAAGGCTTCCTCCCCGTACTTCTCAAGAGCCACTTAGCATGGTTATATACTTCTAAACCCCCCAGGGGTACACACCCACTTCCCACTCCAACGATCATCCAGACCTTGAGTCCTGGACCTTGCATTTGCGTCCTCCTCCCTAATACCCTTCTTCCAAGAATGGTCGACCGACCTACCATCCACCAGCTCTGATCACGTGCCCATCACCATCACAATAGCCCACGTGATCAGAACGCAACCGCCCCTGGCACCAAACTGGGTCAGAACCGACTAGCCTACCCTTGAACTACTACTCAACGATACGGTAGTCCCGCCCCCTCCAGATCTCCCTACCAGGTACTCGTTGGAGAACTGGTTTGATTCACACCTCAACATCCTACTTAGACTGCTTAAAGCCCACACCCCTCTCCAGAGCCCCTCAATCAGCGCCAAACCATGATGGTCCTCATTACTCACAACACTGCGGAAAGAATTCCACACATCTGCCCTAAAGGCTCGGGCCTCTAACGATCCACAGGACAGGGCAATAGCCAAACTCTCCAAGCAAGGATAGTTCAAGTCAATCAAAGCCCCAAAAGCTCAACACCGGAAGTCTTTCCTGGCAGACGCCATACCTCGAACCATATGGACAGCTAAAAGGTTTGCCATCGGTAGAGTCACGCCCAGGTTCCCCAACCTTCCAAATACTACCTCCGCTGAGGAAGTTAACAATGCTCTACTCGCCCACTTTTTCCCACCAAAACCTCTACCGATTGTATCCTCAATTCTAAGGCCCCACAAAGGATGCGACCCACTCCTCCCAAGTGAGATCTCGGCTGCCCTTCGAAAGTGCTCCTCTTCCTCTGCTCCAGGACCGGATACGATCCCCTACTCAGTATGGAAGAGGGTCTACCTCGCGGCACTCAGACTCCTGTCAGACCTCCTGGGCCCCCTCTTGAAATTCGGCTATTATCTAGTCTCCATGAAGAAGGCTAATAGTATCGTGCTTGATAAACCGGGCAAGCCCTCCTATGATTCTCCCGCCTCCTTCAGAGTCATCGTCCTCCTCCAGACTGTCTCCAAGATACTGGAAAGGATTGTCGCATCCCGCCTATCCCTAGTCGCTAGATCACTGAAACTTGTACATCACAACCAGTGTGGATCCCTCCCCGCCCTCTCATCCTTTAACACTGCTCTCTCATTAGTGGATACAGTCAGGACTCTTCAACCCCCTGGCCTGAAGGTATCCACCCTTTTCCTAGACATCAAAGGAGGCTTCGACAATGTTAACGCCTCAATCCTGTACTCCTCTGTTAATAAAGCGGGAGTCCTTCACTACATGGTCGTGTGGATTGGCTCATTCCTCTCCCAGAGAACCTGCCGATTAGTGTTTCAAGGTTCACCCAAGACCTTCTCCCCAGTCCAAGTGGGTACCCCCTAAGGCTCCCCCATATCCCTGCTACTGTTTGTCATATATGTGGCATCTCTTCATATTAACCTCCCTAGATGACTATCCTTATCATATGTTGACGACTTCACGTTGTCAGCAGCATCCACATCATACAGGACGAATGTCAGAACCCTGCAGAAAGCATTTGAGCAGATCAGAGTTCGTGCTAGGGCTTGCGAGGTTGGCTTTAGCGTCCCCAAGACCAAACTCATCCACTGGAGGACTCCTCTCCAAAGAGACCCCAATGGGGCCCCCTCCCCAGCCCCAATATGCCTAGATGGCCAAATCTTTCCCCCCCTCCCATACATCAGATGGCTTGGGTACTGGCTCACCCCTAACCTGGACTCTTCAGGACACTTCTCCAAGCGGCTGAGCCTAGCCCAGGGGGCCTTCGCCACCGTCAAGAGACTCTCCCGCCCGGCTCGGGCCTCTCTCCTCACCTCTCCCACCACCTAGCAATATCACTGCTCCTCCCCACCCTTCTATATGGGGCCGACATCATGGTTCCCAGCAGAGACATGCTCACCAAGATGGACGTCTACTGGCGGCAGGTCAAGCACTGGGTGTCGAACTGCTTCACGTCAACCCCCATACCCATACTATCGGCGGAAGCCTGCATTCCCCCCCTCCAAGCCATCATCCCACATAAGCGCCGTATGGCCTCCCTAAGGCTGGTCTGCGCTGCACCAACGATCAACCTTGCAGCAGGTTGTCTCTGCCCATCCTTCCCTTCCCTCCTCAAGCACCGTGTCCCCGACTCCCATCGAGCCCTTTGCACCCGCCTTCCCCCCAATGTAATGCCACTCTCCTGGAAGACAAATCTCCCTCCCTCAAAGGTCAGGTTCCCTCTCCCTGTAGATGAACTCGCCAACCTGGCACACCCCATCCTCGGATCCTTCTCGTTCGCCCCCCTCGCCAAGCTACCCTTCTCCCAGAGCAAGCATCCCTCCCTCCTCATGACACAATGACAAACACGCACAAAGCCCTCACAGGCAGAACAAGACTGCTACTCCTTGAAGAATGGAGACGGATGGTACCGCCCCCTCCATACTATACCTTTCCGCTGTCTTTGACCCCCATCCCTTTATGGGCTTGGGAAAATTCATCGCCAGCCGCATCCATCTGATGAGAGGACAGAAAAGCTACCTCGCTGCCCACTCCTCATGGTCAAGTTTAGGCGAACTCAAACACTGTCCAAGATGCAGTGAAGAGGAAGAAACCTTGAGCCATGCCATACGCCGCTGCCAGTCGACATCCTTCCATAGGGAACCCCTCCTCCAAGGCCTCACTAGTGTTGGACCCGACTCCCCCCTCTAGACCTGTAAAGATCCCCTCCTTGCCCTGGCTGCATTCCTTAGCGCGACCGTGACCAACTACCCACCCGATATGTGTCCCTCTCTCCCCCCTTCCCCTTCCTCAATGGTCTTCCCCTCCTCCCCAGCTTTGCGACCCTTGGGTCTCTTTTCCTCCCCTTCCTACCGCGCTATTTAGGTCTTCTCCTGTGGCAGACAATGGATTTCCTGTTAGAAATAGGGAATTGTTGTGGTTTTCTATGAATATCCTTTCTTTTGTTAGCAGTGAGTTGGCTATGTGTCGAACACTAGACACGCCTTGAAGATGAATTTATAATTTTCGTTTGTTTTTTGGTTTTTGAGATTAAGGTTTTGTTTACGCCATAGCTAGCACTGCATGCAAGTTCTTGTACCGTAACAATGAATACATGATATAAAAATATAAAAAATATAAAATATAAAAACTGACCAAGAGATAGGATCTTCACGCAACCATCTAAGTACTTTTCTATACTTAAGATATTGCAATACAATTACTCTTTTCTCTCTTTACATATACCCCTTCTCTATGAAAGCCTATGCTCTAAGAAAGGGGCTTGAGGCTATTGTGATCGTCTCAGCGACGGGTCCCCTGAACATAGAACTATTGTGATTGTTGTATCAAGCACGACAATCCAACCATCTTACTATCTTAAGAGATAGTATCCTTCGACAGGTCGCTCAAGACAAGCAAACCAGTTCCGTACTATCTAACAAGATAGTATTCTCCTACCCCATAATATAGAAAGACGAAGGCTCACTTATGCAATAGACGGGTGTCGTTGCCTGTTGCATACAAGTCCTACAATAGGATTGTTACAAAGGCCTAGCCTTCTCACAGTCTGAGGCCCAGCCCTAAGGTGAGGAAAGGGTATTTCTTGGCACTGAAAAGATAGTTACTAGTGCTGGTGCCAGGTGAGAAAGCCATCGTACCCTTAATCTTAAATTTACGCTAAAGACCCTCGGGCAGAGTCAACACTGGTACTGAGAGTTCTAATTTCAGGACATCATCCTTGAATGAGTGAAAATGCCAGCTCACTCCAGTCTGAAGCGAGTGATAGCCATAACACTCTCTAGTGCCTAGTGGTTTCTCGGCACTTAGCCTCAAAGTGGACGCGACGCGACACACTCTTTTCATCACAACCCTCAACACTCAGACTCCCAGGCCACAGCTGCAACACTCCACCACAGCCACACAACCAATCCCCAATCCGATACATGGAGGTTCCTGGGTTCGATGCCAGCTATCCAGCGGTATAAGATTCATCCCCAGAGGGCTATTATTCATAAGGTTACAGGGCGGAATGGGGTTGGATGCTGGTGATCCCACAACTCGATAGCAGGTTCCTCCACAACCACTGCTCCGATCCTGGATCTGATTGTGGAAGGTTGTTGGGCTCGATGCCAGCTACTCAGCCGTATAAAGGACGTCTTTGTGGCATCAAGACTCAGGAAATCGCTGACCCTTGTGAGAGTTGTCTTTATAGGTATCCTGGCAATCCCAGAACTTGATGGCAGATTTCTCCACAGCCACTGCTCCGATCCAGAGTCCGATTGTGGGAGGTTGTTGGGCTCAACGCCAGCTACGCAGCGGTATAAAGGACGTCTCTGTGGCATCAAAGCTCAGGAAATCGCAGACCCTTGTGAGAGTTGTCGTTATAGATACCCTGGCGATCCCAGAACTCTATTGCAGATTCCTCTACAACCACTGCTCCAATCCTGAATCTGATAACGGGAGATTGTTGGGCTCAACGCCAGCTACGCAACAGTATAGGGTATGTCCCTGTTGCATCAAAACCCATGAAATCGCTGTCTTCTGTGCAGGGTGTATTAGATATCACTGGCGATATTTTACCCGATGGCAGGTATCTCCACAACCGATAGACGGATCTTGATCCTGTTTGCGGGAGGTTGTTGGGCTTGACGCTGGCCTTCCAACTGTATAGGGTACGTTTCTGTCGCATCAAAACCCAGGAGGTCGCTGTCTTCTGTGGAGAGGATCTTTATAGTAGCCGTAGCGATATTTGACTTGACGGCAGATTACTCCACACCCGCTTGACAGATCTTGATGATCTTTGCGGGGGGTTCTTGGGCCTGATGCCAGCTTCCCACCAGTATAAGGTACGTCTCTGTCACATCGAGGCTCAGGAATTCGCTGTCTTCTATGGAGGATGTATTAGGTCTCAAACTGGCGATATTTTACTCGACGGCAGATTGCTCTACAACCGCTTGAAGGATCTTGATGCTCTTTCCGGGAGGTTGTTGTGCTTGACGCCAGCTTTCCAACGGTATAAGGTACGTCTCTGTCTCATCAAAGCTCATGAATTCGCTGTCTTCTGTGGAGGGTGTATTAGGTATTATGCTGGTGACACTTTACTCAACAGCAGATTACTCAACGGCCGCTGGACGGATTCTGATTCCCTTTGCGGGACGTTGTTGGCCATGAAACAGGCTTCACAATGATAAAGGATACTTCCCCCGTTATCTTTATTCATGATGTTACAGTACTGAATGGTGTGCTGGTGATCCCAGGACTCGATAGCTGATTCCTCCACAACCAGTTGTCCGATTCTGGGTCTGATTGCGGGAGGTTGTTGGGCTCGATGCCAGCTACGCAGCGGTATAAAGGATGTCTCTGTGGCATCAAAGCTCAGGAAGTCGCTGACCCTTGTAAGAGTTGTCTTTATAGATACCCTTGCAATTCCAGAGCTTGATGGCAGATTCCTCCACAACCACTGCTCCAATCCTGAATCTGATTGCGGGAGATTGTTGAGCTCGATGCCAGCTACGGTGTGGTATAGGATACGTCCTGAGGCGCCAATTCCCCATTGAGCTACAGGGTCCCGGGTAGAGGATAAACGTGTCAGACTCGGAAGGCTTCTTATGAGTCAGTGTTTCTCTGTGAATTGGCCTGTATATTAGAACAATAGAAGACTACTAGTTTTAACAGTTTGACAGTATTAAATCTATTGTGACCCAGGTTAGAAAAAAGTAAAGGGGGAACCCTTTGCTTATCTCAGGAAGATGTGGTCTCACGTCAGGTGGAATCCTGAGTATTTGGTGCTGCGTCAGATAGCGTTCTGAGTATTAGGTGCTGCATCTGGTGGGTCCTGAGGATTAGGTGCTGCGTCAGGTTGCGTCAGATGGGTGGTGTGGTAGGGTGGTTGCGTCTTGATTCGCGATTTGCGTTCCCGCGTCACGTGCGTCAGAGGGACTGAACGCACTGAACGCAAGGTATTATTTTTGCTGATATTACAAATATATATATCTCTTATATAATAGTGCAACTCTCTTATTCTTTAACTGCACACCTCCTGTATTCGCTAGGTACTTGCAAAAATATTCTTAGCTCATAGTTCAATTTCCAAGCATATCCCCTTACTTGACTATCAATCAGTCACCCAATTGGACATGCTAATAGGAAAGATTATACACTGAATGCTCAGTGGGATTGCAATTGGTTGAGTGGTGTGAGATAGTTCATTATTACTCAACACTTCCACTTGCCACTTCAAATAAATATAGAAAGATGGCAAAACTACTAGTCAAATATGAAGAAGTTAATCCAAATAAGACAGATGATTACAGGTAAACACTGAGCTCTTATTGTACTTTGGGTGGATATAAGTGGTTTTTAAAACTACCACTCAAACCAGAAGAAGTCAATTACAACAAACTAGATAGTGGCAGTTAGATACCACTACGGTAAACTGTGGAAAGTGAATATAAGGGAGCGGCAAAATAATTACTCGAAAGCACAAGGTCAATCCCACAATAGCAAATCATGGCAGTCGAGTACTACTCTCTTGTGCTGCTACTAAGCAGAATTGTGTGGGAATTGTGACCTAGATGGGTAGGCCAATCCAGACCACATAGATAATCACAGCGTGGTCAAACCATTACTCAAATAAGAAGAGGTCAAGTCGTACAAGCCAAATAATGAGAGCAGAACACTAGTGTTGTATCCCGCTGGGAATAGTGATAAGGAAACTGTTAAACTGCTACTCAAATGGCAAAAGATCAATCCAGACAAGGCTAATAGTTGTGGCTAAATACAACATGCCAGTGTATGCTACAGGGAGTCAGAATAATGAAGTCTGAAAATCAAAATCTAGATAGAAGGTGGGGTCTTTCCTTGCACTTCAGATCGTAAGAGAGTAGTGAAACAATTACTTGAAAGGGAAGAGGTCAATCCCAATGCCCCGAATAACGGTGAGATGACACCACCCTTATATGCTTCACTGAGTATATATTAACAAGTGATAAACCTATTCCGTGAATGAAATGAGCTTTATCCCAACAGGGAAGATAATAACCGCCAATTATCTGTCTCACTCTCTACTAAGAATTGTCAACATATGCCTATTTCACTCTGCTCTTTTCCCTCTGTTTTACAATTTCATCAACTTAGTGCATTGAAATACCTTGTCCAATATATTGCGACCTACCAACTAGTCCACCATTACTCTACCCTCATGTCTTCTAATCCATCTCCACAAATACCATATTTTTTCTTTTATTTCTGTTAACAATTCTATCATTTCCTTTTGTACAGTAACATCTCAACATAGGTATTGTAATATTTCATCCCAAGTTTCGTTTTGTCTTCTTACTTAGGAACTGGTAGAATCAAGAAATACATGACCAGGTTCAGCTGTGGTAAGTTGCCATCTTGAATGGTCGGAATTTGACGCAGAAGTGAATGGAATTTATAATTCCTGTATCTTCCTTGAACCCGTTCTAGGAAGAAGAATTTCCTGCAGAAGGAAAGTCCTGCTAGGAAATAAAAATGCACCTGTATGCTATGTTGGATATGAGGACTCCTGAGACGATCAAGGTTCCTCATAGTCAGTAGGTGGAACTAGGCCTTCACCTGACATTGTTCTTCATAAACACTTTCCTACACGCCGACCATTTACCTACTACCTTAATACAACAATTCAATTCAAACTATCTCGCTTCTTCTAATTCATGTTCTTTCTAATACCTCTGCAAGTATGCATTTCACCTCTCTCCTCTTACCCAACCGCGCTGTAAAATCTCACATAATGTAGCACCTTGTACATACTCCATATTGATGGCCTTTCGCTTTACTGCTCTAAGCATAGAATGATCCAATTCAGCAATCTCTTTCATATAACTAATCGCATTCAGGAAGCCTGCAAGAAAACTCATCTATTATTTAACCTAGATTTGATCTTTTATTTTCAATACTCTTTTGTAGTACTTACTGAGTTTTCCGTCAAACTAAAATCTTTCTTATCAGCAAGACCACGAAATCTGACTGTCCAGTACTGGCTCTGACAGTGTAACGACCCTACAGATAGGTAGCTACAGTGGACTAGACTCAAGCCCGTATGGCATACCAAGTGGTAACCATATTGAGGATAGGCCCGTATACTTAGTATACTACCGGTAGACATGAGTTGGTACAAGTGTCTACAAAGTGACTTGGTGACATAGGGTTAGACAGGGTAACATAGGTAGGCCAAAGTTACCCTATTAGGCAGGGTAACCTTCAGAGAGTATGTTCGCATAAAGCAAAGGACCCATAGTAAACGTTGCACGGGTCTCCGGGGCAACATTATATGTGGTCGCACGGACTCCTGAAGGAAATAAAGGCATGGAGGGGTGAAGTTACCATACCTTAGAAACATGATTACCCTACCTTGGGACCCCAGTTACCCTACTGAGGTACCCCAGTTACCCTACCTTCACCGACAAAGTCATCTGCGGACTTAGGGGGAAGTTCTCCCACTATAGTGGGGCTCTTAGATGTTCAAAGGGCCGCTTCGTATGGCACGAAAGGGGCTACTGACGGAGCAGGAGTGGTCCGAACCTCCTGTAACTTTCAGGAGATATTCCTAACACCCCCCTGCGGCCCCAGCGTTGGTACGGTGCGACAGAACTGTACGGCTGTGTAGTTGTGTGCTTCCTAGTAAAGTGAGATCCAGAGGAACGCTCCCACAACACCGTATGAGTTGTGGCCGTCCAACCGACCAGAAGCTGTTCGCAGGATATATAAGGGTGTGAGGGTGACCGCCTCCTGGGGCGCCACCCGGATACCACCTGGGAACCACCTACGGGCATACTTTGACCTTCGGGTAGTTGTATGGTTAACAGTAGAGGGCTTGGGGCTGACAGGGGAAGCTGTAAGGCTTCCAGGACAAGCACCCCAAAGCCAGTCCCGGGCTACCCCGTGAACTGTAGCATTACCATGGGTTATTAGTGGACTCTAGAGGTGTGAGTCTTGTCACGGTTTAAGAGGGTCCCGCATGGTTGACTGTTGGTAGCGCCCATGCAGTCAAGCAGCAGGAGATTTCTTATCGAGGGAGCATGCAGTCAGGTTTAGAAGCTTAGTATAGGCAAGTAGATTTGCCGATGGACTGCGTAGCTTGTATAGAGGAAACCACCGCTGGGCCAGTGAGTCCCAATGGATATTATCTCTACCGTGGGCATGTCGGTTGGCCACTGATATGCTACCGATAGGAAAGAGTTTTCGCTCATGCAGATGTAGTTGGAGAGACATCACCGGAAGCACTTCCTATTTGTGGAGATAGTTAATATCCGAGCG
>Ga0307510_10005096_pt1 | contig 15603 bp, 16 predicted proteins | sample 12_EM_MG_FD_207224 | JGI IMG/M metagenome (GOLD analysis project Ga0307510, IMG submission 207224) | Populus trichocarpa ectomycorrhiza microbial communities from riparian zone in the Pacific Northwest, United States - 12_EM | ecosystem: Host-associated > Plants > Roots > Unclassified | place...
TTTGTTTTTAAAAACAAAAAAAAAAAAAAAAAAAAAAAAAAAAAAAAAAAAAAAAAAATCACCGAATAGGAATGTGATGGCCAAGACGGAATTGACGCGCCACTTCCAGTGCTCTGAGTCGTCCGAGACTCCGAGTCTCTGTCACGGTAGAGACCAAGGTAGAGACTACTTCAAGTTGTAGGCACACCCGCAGCTCGTCCTCGTACTATCTCTTCTTGATCTATCCGCCTACATGCCTATGCGTGTCTGCTAACCTGGAACTGCGAAATTGGGAGGTTATATATATATATATATATTTACACCATCACTGACACGAGCTCCTCCCCCGTCCAAACCCAAACGAGCTATTTCCCCCTTCGTTTAGATGATGGCCATTCCAGATATGATACCGGAGGAAATCATTACACAACAATCGCATAGCGAGATGTTGCGAATACGCATTAAGCGCGATTCGACTTTGCTAAACCACCGTGACATTGTGATTCGAGTCCCACCACCCTAATTTTATAACACAATACAATACATATTGTGCTGTACAGCATGCCTATTGTCCGATCCCAGAAACCCTAAAGATCAAGCCATCTTCGATTCCACAACCTCAATAACAATCGCACTATCGTTAATACTACATCCCACATGTCCCAGATCCCCACAAGTACCTTCGCGACGTCTTGATGGCCTCCTTTTGATGCCAAGTCAAAGGGTGCTTCACCTTTTCTGTTCCGGTTATAGAGGTTTGCACCATGGTCGAGTAGGAGCTCCGTAACTTTGAGGTGTCCATAATATGCCGCTAAGTGCAACGAAGTTTCTCCATCCACGTCCAGCGCATGCACGTCGGCACCGGAGTTGAGTAACAATCGAACGACGTCCAAAGGCCCTTCCTGTGATGCCATGTGCAACGGAGTCCGACACAAATCGGTCTGAGCTCCTACTTCAGCTCCACGATCGAGAAGTAGCTGTATGATCGTCTGTTTTCCGCTCTTCGATGCCATGTGTAATGGGGCCCAGAGACGCTCATCTTTCGCGTTGACATTCGCGCCTTGGTCCAGCAATAACTGCGTGACGTCGTGGTGTCCGTTTCTCGATGCTCCATGCAGCGGAGTCCTCTTCAACCAATCATGGCGTTCGAAATCTGCACCGCGCCCTAATAGGAACTGCACAACTTCTAGCTTTCCACTCCTCGACGCAAGAAATAATGGAGACTGCTCGTCTTCATTCTCCACGTTCAGGTCTACAGGTGCGCCTACTAGCGAGTGGATTAGCACATTATCTTTATGTTCCGGCGTTATAGGTAACATACCATTATCCTCGTGGTCGAGTAACAGCTGCACAATCTCCAGACGACCCTCTTCGGATGCGAAGTGTAAAGGAGTCCATTTTGACTCATCGCGGGGACTCGCATACGCTCCACGCGTAATTAGGGCGCGGACAACCTCCAGGTGTCCAAATCTCGATGCCAAATGCAACGGAGTCACAGCATTCTCGTCCTGGGAATTCGCGTCTGCGCCCTCCCCGAGAAGGGCCAATGTACGTTCAAGATGTCCATCTTGCGATGCCTGATGCAGGGGAGTCGACCCATCCTTGTCCTGTGCTGCCGCAATAACGTCCTCGAGGAATCGTGTGAGGTTGACGTGACCGTTTTGGGACGCCAATTGCAGAGGTGTGAACCCGTCCTTGTCCCGTGCTGTCGCGTCGGCACCCTGTTCGACGAGGAACCGTGCGAGATCGATCTGACCGGTTCGGGAAGCCCAGTGCAACGGAGTTGATCCGTCCTTGTCTTGTGCTTTCACTTCTGCGCCGTGCTTGACGAGTAATTGCGCGAACTCGACGTGGCGGCTTTCAGATGCCCAATGCAGCGGTGTTGACCCGTCGTTGTCCTGGGCTGCCACGTCGGCGCCGCGATCGATGAGGAGCTGTGCGAGATCGACATGACCACTTTGGTACATCCAATGCAGCGGGGTCAACCCATCCTTGTCCTGGATCCTCGGGTCGGCGCCGTGATCGATGAGGGATCGTGCGAGGGCAACATCACCAGCTTGCGACGCCAAATGCAGTTGGGCCGGCCCGTCCAGGTCCTGGGCTGTAACATCGGCACGTTGCTTGTCAAAGGATCCCTCGAGTTTGCCATGCCCACCTTCAGACTCCACTAAGTCTGGATTCAGTGGAGTCAATCCTTCCATGTCCTTGACTGTCGTATGGGCGCTATCCTCTACATGGAACGGCATGAGATCGACATGACCACCTTTGGATGCTCCATGCAGCGGAGTCCACCTGTCCGTATCCTGGGCTGCCATGCTGGGGCCACGTGGAACACGTAACTGTGCAAGGTCAACATTTCCACTTTCGGGTGCACCACGTAGCGGAATCGACTTGTCGTTGTCCTGAGCTGACACGTTGGCGCCGTGCTCTACGAGCATCTGTGCAAGATCCACATGGCCATAGCGGGATGCCAAATGCGGCGCAGTCGACCCGTCCTTCCTCTGGGCTGACACGTTGGCACCTCGCTCTACGAGTATCCGTGAGAGATGCTCATGGCCATAGAGGGCCGCCAAGTGCAGAGGGGTGCTCCCGTCCTTGTCCGGGGCTGCTAAGTCAGCGCCGCGTTCTATGAACATCTGTGAGAGATCAGCATGGCCATGGAGGGTTGCCAAATGCAGCGGAGTGCTCTCGTCATTGTCCTGAGCCACCAAGTCGGCGCCGTGCTCCAGAAGCACCCGTGAAAGATCCGCATAGCCATGTAGGGCCGCCAAATGCAGCGGAACGCTCCCGTCCTTGTCCTGGGCTGCCAAGTCGGCGCCGTGCTCCAGGAGCATCCGTGAGAGATCCGCATTGCCATAGAGGGCCACCAAATGGAGCGGAGTGCTCCCATCCTTGTCCCGCGCTGCCAAGTCGGCGCCGTGGTCCAGGAGCATCCGTGAGAGATGCTCATGGCCACGGAGGGCCGCCAAATGCAGCGGAGTGCTCCCATCCTCGTCCCGCGATGCCAAGTCGGCGCCGTGGTCCAGTAGCATCTGTGAGAGATCCGCATGGCCATGGAGGGCCGCCAAATGCAGCGGTCCTGTACAGCCGTCCCCACCAATTGCGTTCACTGGTGGTGAGAATTCGTGAATAAGGTGTTGTGCGAGGTCGCGAAACCCGCAGAGTACGGCATAGTATAGGGGAGAGGCGTCTGACTTGTGGTAGGGGGGGGAACGCCAAAGCCTTGAAGTATCGGCAGTGTGCTTAGCATCGATATCGTAGACCCGAATCCACGCTGAAAAATATGGTTTATCCGGGTCAAAAAGAAGTTGCATCCCCTCCCGAATATGGGACGACACGTCCTCGAATTGGGCATGGGTGACCCAATGTTCCGCAGCGTATCGGGCCAGAGGAAATTTCTTCTCGACGTCGTCCTCATCACAAATATCATCCAATCGCAGTAGAGTGCCCAAGCAAACCCTTGCCATGATCGTGTGTGCAGGCTCCAGGGCAATGTAGAAACGCGAGACGTCCAAACTTGAGGCGCCGAGCCGTTCCGAAGTCAGGAACTCTTTAACAGAAAAGTGAGAGAATAGTACGACTCGAGACCCATCTCCATCCCCCACAACGGTGATCAAACTAGAACATATCGAGAGAATCGCTTGCTCTGGGTCATCCGAACGCCACTCCGTCCTCAACTTCGATGTCTCTCCACCGGAGGCCGTCTCAAAGTCGACCGCAAGGACTTCTGCAAGCTCTGCAACACGAAGAGGACGGACAGCTACGGTGAGACACTGCAAGAGCCGATGCGCATGTTCTCGGTTGTGCTTCTTGATCTCCCTCAATATCCGCTCGTACGTCTCATCCAATTCCTCAGGGAATTCGTCGAGTGCACGCCGCACACTTGGTGGGAAACAGTGTCGAAGCACTTCCAATTGGCAAGATACCCAACGAAACCTGTATGGACGGCTAAGCATGACGACCGTACGGCGGTGAGAACACACTTACATCCCATCGGCTCTTTCAGAAAGCGTCTCGATCACCAACCTCTTATCTTCATCTCGCCATCTCCGCATAGTTGGATCTGAGTGAACAAAGGAGGTAACATAGTCGACAATATCCTTCTTTTGTCCACTTTGATCATGAAGTGACACAGAGTGCGACGCCAAGGGCTGCAGGTCAGTACTAATGCCGATCTCGGGGCGACTGGTAACGCATAGACGGAGATTTGGTAAGGAAAGTCTGGCGAGGTCCTTCAAAATGGTGAGGACCTGTTCTCGCGGGGTGGACAATCCGGATGAGTCGGGGCATTCGTCGAGTGCGTCAATGATGATGTAAACTGGGGGTTCATCGGGAAGTGCGACCATCTCCTCCAGGCACTTCATCAACTCGTCTTCACTTGGTTTGTTCGCACCGCTGTCGTGCTTGAGATACAGACTGGAGAGAATGTTGCAATAGGGATCGGATCGAGCGGAGAGCTGGATAATGAGAGAAGTAAGTAAGTCACGGCGGTTCTGTTTGCCAGTGTCCCTAAAATCGCAATAAAAATAGGCCATTGAGGCCAGACCGTTGTAGTGAAGGGAAGTTATATCATTTATGATCGTAGAGCTGACTTAGAGGTAAGCGTTTCGAGATTAACATGATTCGGGAACGACGAACCAAAGTATGCTCTTTCCAGAGCCCGCTACGAGGGATGATCGATGATTATCAGCGAGAGTAAAGTTAGGATGGTAATATAAACGCACGCTTCCCATAAACCCACAACAAAGAACCAGTGAATTTCCACTCTCTAAAGATACTTCCTTGAAAGAACCACTCTGCTGTCCCCTCGCGACGAGAACCGGATGCAATGTTATGATTGGTAGACGGGTCCGATGGAGAGAGCCATCTACGAAGGTCTTGCCGGAATTGGCTCCCTGTGAGAAAAGGCTTGAGCCTGCATGCCCAAATGAATGCGGTTCCATGATGACGAACGTTTCAGTTGGTCTGCGTCAGTGGCTGCTCTCTCAATGGCAAGTCTAGCCTCTCGTGTATCTAGGGCATCAGGATCAATCAACTTCGGTGACCAGCTACCAGTAACCGAAGACTATTTGCGTACCGATATCGATAGCCCTCACTCTTTCATCCACACTCTGTACCGTATCACTCACACTCTGCACCCTGTCATCCACAGTATGTGTCCCCTTCAGACTTTTTGCAAAGGCCATTCGTGCCACCTCCTGTGTCAACTTGTCTAGTCTTTTCAATGCATCCTCCAAATCGGTCCTTCCAGCCGACCTCTTCAGATATTTTCCTTAATATTTTTTTAGTTGGCGATGGCATCTTTGTCTATTATTTACTCACTTATCCGGCCCTGCCTGATCTCCTTTGTCGCAATTCCAAGAATGGAAAGCACTTCTACCATGATCATTACCATCAGGTCCATCATTGCTGGTGACGGTGGCACTTCAGTGTAGCCTTCGAGACGACGGAAGTAATTTTCGACGTGTTTGAATATATCGATGAGAGTTTCTTGACTTGAAGGAACATCCATAGCTTCCTGAGGAACGTGCGAGTTACAAATGGCTCGCGCAAAGAGACGAAACAGGGAACGGACTGAAAGGAGAACACCAACTCCGGCAAAAATTACTTCTGCGGGAGAGAAACTCTGCAGAATAAGTATAAGAGTCCGGATGAAAGAAGAGTTCATGTCATGAGACGTACCAGACCGATGCCCTTTCCAATCGTCTCAGAGAAAACAGATAAGGCATTGACGGTCGGTCCAAGCCACTTGGTTAGCCTTTCGTCACTTGTTCGAGATTGTTCGAATTCCCGTACTAGCTGTTGAAGTACTGCGAGGATGGAGGCCGGAGATTGGCAGGCCTGGAGCTGAGCTGCGAGTGGATGGGAACGAAGATCGATTTTTGTCTGCTTTTCGTAGGCTTTCAAGGCATTATCGAAAATAAGTTGGAATTTGGAAGCCGAGGGGCCAGCAAAGGTAGCCAGGGACATAAGAATGAAGGGAAGTGTGAGTGTTAAGGAGAGATGGCAGCCTGAGGTTTGTGGGCGTTGAGGAAGGGGGATCGATACTGAATCGATGGATGGGCGCTTGGCCCACTGAGAAGTTTCCTGGTCCTGGTCTTTTCACACGCATTTAACCATCTTTGTACAAGCTCGTCCAGTCACCCACATGTTTCAGCGACATTCCCGTGACCATAACTCACCCACCCTTGGCCTCCCAAGGACCAAGAGGGCCGTTCTCCCAGGCACAGACAACTTCTAACCAATCAGCCGTCTCGATAAATCCCTGGCTGTTCTTCTGTCACACTATCCCCTTCCACAGTGACGTGGCGCCGCGAGAAGGATTGTCCACCGCCCCGCGTGCTGCGCTCCGACGCGACAATGCCGTGATATCACTATACCGATGAGGTCGAGGATGACCATGACCGCGCGAGAAGCCCACGACTGTGTGCTGGCGAAGGAATATAGAGAATGACACGGATAACTCGTGAAAGCAGAGGATATGTCGTTTCGGGACCAAATCGAGGGGAAATGCAAAGGTACGTGTTAGACATATCGTCCAGGGCCGTACACGGCGATGTGAATGTCGTTGAGTTCCCCCGACACGGTCACTTACGTACGGACAGTTTCTTTGTGCCCCTCAGGCTCTCCCCCACTCACCCACGCACTTCTTCCCGGCGCGATGTATGTTACAAGCGTCTTTATTGTGTTATATCAAAATCGAGTTACACATTATTCTGCACTGAGCACGGGCTACGGGGCCACAGGCGTAATAACTCCGGACGCAAATCTCAACCTCTACCGACCTTGACCGTGCTTGAGATTCCCATCTGTCATCAGGCCTATGTCCTCTTCTTCGAGAACCCAGTGGGCCAACCTCCCCGATCCATCCTATCTTTGCGCATTGACCACGACACCCAAAGCAGCAACCACGTACGAGGCAACCTAGAGAGTCTGAGTCATACATCCTATGGGGGTCACGGACGATAGGAGGTACTACAACCGGCCGCGGACGACCAACTTGAAGCGGTTGTCCTGTAGCTCGGCTCACCACTATGATACCAGGATCGAGCGGGATGTGGGCCATGATCAACGCAGGATAGTCTGAACAAGCACGAGGGTGATCTCGGTCGTAACTGTCCGCGGGGTGAACGCAATGGGAACCTCGGCGGGCTCGACGACAGACATGGATGCGCATTGGCTCAGAGTGCCTGCTTAGGCCGTAAACTTTCGCCATGCGGGACAGCGCCGTATTTGCATGGAGGAACTGTGGCTAAAAGACGATGCCATGGTGCGCCGTCATAAGGAGTGGGTTGCCCGTGCGCGTGTGTAAGACGTTGAATGCAAATGCATGGTGCTGGCGGCCTGTACGTGAAATCTGATCTGCTCTAGGTCTGAGTGTATGTCGAGTTCGGACTCGGGGAAGTTGCCACACGCTGGAGGCATCGGTTATCTTGAGACGGATGCGTATTACTGTGTTGTGTGGGAGCATCAGTATGGGGGACATCATAGGAGAAACGAAGCTTACGCGATGTCGATGTCGATGTCGATGTCGATGTACTTGGGCTACCAGAACGCGCAAATGAGGATCTTCCCGTGCGGCGTGTCGATTGCAGTCTTCAAGCTGCCGCCCACTCGGATCAACCATGGTGAGGAGAGTCGTCGGGATCCGCACAAAAGGCACACCATTCATGCTATCCGTACCTATGCGGGTGAGTCACACTGCCAAACAAAGAGCGAACTCTAAAGCGGGTACGGATGGCAGCAGTGTACGCAATATGCCCGCACCCGCCACTTCATAATCCAAACGCTTTCCCGGAATCGAATGCACGGGCTCACCTTTGAGGAAGGACGGTATTGGGATCGACAGTCACAATTCCGGAGGTGCTTGGCCAGTGGATTTGGCCAATATTAAACCCTCATGGTCCCACAACAACGCAAACTCGAAAAAGACCAGAAAACGAGACGAACGTGGTGGCCGGAGACTCATCTGAATTTAAGCGAGGAAGAAATGTAGCCTTGGAAAGGGGAATTAATCCGCCGCAAAGTGATGGTGGGTCAGATGGTGAGGTGAGTGTGAAGTGTGTGGGACGGTCGGAAAACGGCCGAACAGACGCTCGTTGTGTTTGAACGCGATTGGTGGCGTGAGAGTGGGAACGGATGTCGTCCCGCGTCCGAGCGACTCGGAGCGGAGAAAGGGAAATGGTGAGGGGTGCATGGAAGATACAACATTTCGTCAAGAATACAAAGACGCGTGGTTACAAAAGTTATATTGTATGCATTTTCGGGGAACATGTACGCCACATACAAGGCAAAGAGAACATGAAACTAGAGTGGCACTATAACCGAACGATCGTGAGATAATAAAACAGCGTCGGGTGGAGATGTCGCAAATCGTCAAAGTCTATCCTTGTGTTCCAACCTCTTGGCCCAACCCAATCACTTAACTCTACCTACCCAGCCCATGAAAAACGCGTGATGTGTGAAGATAGTGAGGGTGTCCATGCGCAGAGAGTCGGTGTTATTGCCGTCTTTGATTTTGACTTGGAGTAGCGAGGAAAGCTACAGCAGGAAGCCAGAGCGGGTCAGTGCCCTATCACAATAAGTTTATCTATAGACAAGCGTGAGCATGTACTTAGGCATCTTATCGGCGCATAGCAAAATAGGATGCCACGTTTTCCCCACGCCGTGTTCCTAGAGTGAGCTATGCACAACAATGCAAAGTAAATACGAAGCGGAGGCCCACGATTAGACTGTCGTAGGAGAGGATGATAGCATTGGCATGCGGTATGTCGTCTCGGCTCAACTTCTCGACCCGGACTGACGTGAACAACCACTCAACTCGTCCAGCCGGACCCATGATGTATGACGTCCACATGCGGAAAATCGGTCACAACACCGTTGTACTGTGTGTGGGCGAGAGACACGGAAGGAAACCAGAGATGTATGCAAGGCTGATGCCCCATTGGACCGGTGGGGCAAAAATAACGATGAGCATGTACTCGGGGTCCAGCCAGACATACCATTTGTGGCATCCCCAAACAGTGAACCATCGTATCCTAGCGCTGTGTTTGTTCCTCGCGTTAGCCAGTACCAGTACTGAGGACCTAGGGACTCGGAAATGTCGGGGTGGGGGGGGGGGGGGGGTACTCGATGGCGACTGACAGGCATGTTGAAGGTCGCACAGTGAAGTCTTCTGACGAGTTGTTGTAGTAGTAGTTGTCCTTGATGAATGATGAGTCGCAGACAACGTTCAGGTAGTCGATGATGTAGGACTTGTCATTGTTATCAAGACTTCGCGAGCGGCAGTAACCATGGCCGTCTCAGATGCGACGCTTTATAGGCGACCCCGTACGTAGGAACCTGGATAGCTTGTAGATGACTTCAGACGTATATGTTTATTAACAAGTTTTGGGGAGGCTTACTCTGTCATCTTGGACTTGGTCCCCCCAATTTCGTTGAGAGGTACGTCGAGACTAACGTCGAGTTGATTCGAACGAAGAATAACTTACGTGGCAAAGGAAGGGTTCATCGACAGACTCCGAGGTGAAAGGGTTGGTAACCTTTGGTGATGACAGCCTTGGGTCATCCGTAGATGAAAATGAAACGTGAAGTGTCGTGACGCGCGGGTGCCCTTGCCAGGCGCTACAGCCTGGAGCCTTGGGCCGTGAACCCCAGCCAGAAATGGAGCGAATCGGATCGAATAGGGTTGAATACAATCGAATACCATCGAATACCATCTAATAAATATACATTTATTTGACCCGATTAGAAAGCTATCGAAGGCCAACCAATCACATCAAACTAAATTTATCGAAATCATTTTCGGACCGGGCACCGCTGTTCTCCACAGATCCCGGAAAGTGCATCGCGCAAGCATAGCATCCAGTGCCGCACGCGCCGCAACTGTAAGGCCCGGGATAGCAGATCCGGGAAATTCAGACTGCATATGGGACCACACCCGGCTCCGGTTGTATGCTAGTTCTTGTAAGTCGTCACTTTGCTCCTCGCGCCTTTCTTCACTCAACAACCTTTCCATCTCTACAGGTACTTTATATATCACACTTTTCAATACAATGGAAGAGGAATACTACTGCAATTGTGAAATAAGATGCAAAGGCGGGCGATACATTTCCAGGGCATCCCATTTTCGCCATAAAAAGTACTGGGATCGGTTGTCCATGTACACCCCGGCCATGCAGGACTTCTTGAATGACAACCCGATTACCGCACAGCTGTCATCGTCGCATGTCGCGCAGAGCTTGCGCGTGCGTGTAGCTGGGCAATCTGATGAGAACACAAACCGCATGATTGGTCCCCCAAACAAACGCGCGTGACAATCAGGAAGCGATGACAATAATGCTGTTGGTACATCTTCCTGGGGACAGTGCACCGTGCTGACTGAACTGCTAAGGACGACATACTCGCTGGCCCTTCTCAAGGCCCATCTGTACAGCCCAACACACTGCTAGGAGATCTCATGCGTCTTGACACTGGTCTTGGAGGCTTTTCTGGGGGCGCAGAAGACTCAGGGACTACTGGCATACCACCTCAGGATGCTACAGATCCTCTACTTGAAGGTCCTGCTCATCTTAATCCCAATTCTTCCTATCTTCCTCCTGGCGACATTGAAGACCTATGGCTACAGGATACAATCCACCTTGGTGAACTCAAAATGACGGCAGAATTCGTGAAAGCGCTTCAAGGTGCTACCCTGGATGACCCCAGTCTAGGGATGTCTGACAAGGCTCTTCATCGCCTCCGGAATCCGCCTCATGAGCAATCTCCTGTAGTTATCGATAAGGTCACACAACTAGCGATCGATCTATATCTAGGGAATCCTTCGGATGCGACCTATGAGACAAACCACAGGGCCATACTGCGCTTTCTACCAGACTTAGTTCTCCCAAGCTACTACAAGATCACGTGTATTGTGGCTGATATAACTGGTGTAGAATCTGTCGTGCACCATATGTGCGTCAACTCCTGCATTGCCTACACAGGGCCCTTTCTGGATCTCGACGCTTGTCCTAGATGCTTTGAGCCACGCTATGACCAGTCCCGCCTTCAATCAAGCTCTGGTCTGGAGAAGGTCCCTTGTCAGGAATTCCACATGATCCCAATAGGGCCACAGTTACAGGCTCTGTATCGATCACCGGATAGCGCCTCTCGCGCGCACTATCTACGCGACGAGATGTGTCGCACAATTGCAGACTTTGACCAGACAGGGGGCCTCAATGAATACTCGGATGTCTTACACGGTACAGATCTCATAGGGGCGTGTCAAGATGGGCGCATTAATGAAAATGGCATCATTCTGATGTTCTCGATCGACGGAGCCCAGTTGTACGCCAAGAAGCTCTCGTCGTGCTGGATATACATCTGGATATTGCTTAATCTATCTCCCACTGAGCGCTATAAGAAGAACAGAGTCTTCGTTGGTGGCTTCATTCCGGGGCCAAACAATCCAAAGAACCTAGATTCATTTCTATTCCCTGGTCTTCAGCACCTAGTCGGTCTCCAGAAGGAAGGGCTGCAGATCTGGGATGCGGCACTGCAGCGCGAAGTGAATTCCAAGGTTTTTCTGGCCTTGATAACCGCCGATGGTCCTGGTATGATGCATATTACTGGCATGGTGGGCTATCATGGAAAACATGGCTGCCGTCTGTATTGTGGTATGCAAGGGCGTTGTGAAAATCATGGGAAGCATTACTTCCCGGTTCTTCTGAAGCCTCTGGATTACGATGTCTCGGGCTGTACACATGATGACATTGACGTAACGAATCTCCCAATACCCTTGCACAGACGATATCACGAGAATATGCGTATTGTCATTTCGTCGTCCAATAACAGCCAGTATCGCGCTTGTCGTCTGGAGACAGGGATCTCCAAGCCTTCTATCTTCTCTGGCCTAGACGCGTCCTCTACCCTTGGGCTCCCTCACTCAGCTGGCTCAGATATTATGCATCTTGCTGCGCTCAATCTGACAGATCTCATGATCAGCTTGTGGCGCGGTACAATCGACTGTACTACGCCGGATGACAAGTCCACTTGGGACTGGGCAGTTCTTCGAGGTGATGTCTGGCAGCAGCATGGCAAGGCTGTCGCGGCAGCCTTGCATTATCTCCCCAGCACCTTTGATCGTCCACCGCGCAACATCGCAGAGAAACTTACAAGCAGTTACAAGGCTTGGGAGTTCCTGCTTTATCTCTACGGACTGGGGCCGGGTCTTCTCTATGGCATTCTCCCTGAGAGATTCTTTTTAAATTACTGCAAACTTGTCCTGGGGATCCGGCTTATGAACCAACACAGGATCACAGAAGCGAATGTGCGCGAAGCACATCTAGCGCTTTTGTCTTTTGCACATGAATTCGAGACAATCTATTGCCAACGCAAGCAGACTCGTATTCATTTCGTACGTCCTTGCATGCACTCGCTCGTACACTTGCCACGCGAGGTCCTTCGAATTGGCCCTCCTATATGCTCATCTCAATGGACTCTCAAGCGGACTATTGGAAATCTAGGCAAGGAGATCAAACAACATTCAAACCCGTTTGCTAATCTCTCGCAACGAGGGATAAGGTGCGCTCGTGTGAACGCTCTCATGGCTATCATTCCAGATATAGAGGGGAATCAAAAGTCTGGAGGAGATATACCTCGAGGCTCCAAAGACCTACAGGATGGATATGTCCTGCTTCGCACGCGAGATAAACATCCGGAACGCCTGCAGGAATGCGAGGTATATGCACTAGAAAGGTTCTTGTCTATGTCAAATATGGATAGCGTCTCTGTTCGTCGATGGGCAAGGCTCAGGATACCCACTGGCCAGATCTGCTATAGCGCATGGAAGGAATGGCAGAAGCCTCTGGAGAAGCGTCACACTGCACGCAATGTCAAGGTATGTCATCCGTTTTTGCTTGCTGTGTTCTTTATGCCCATCATTACCACACCTTTAGATACTTTTTGACAACGAAATACGCATAGTGGAAGTTCGGTTCTTCACCCTTCTCCGCCATGGAGACGAGGAAGTTCCTGTTGCGCTCGTTTCTCTATTTTCCAGGCCAGATCCGAACCTACTGGGCCTATCTGTCAACACGCTTTGGTCTTGTGAGTATCTAGGTGACTCAGAACTGGAATTCATCAATGTCAAATGTATTCAAGCCGTGGTTGCAATGGTTCCTCATGCCCCTGTGATAGACGGACAAGAGGCACGCAAACGATTTTTCCTTGTTGAAAAGCCAGGCTTGGATGTTGCGATGATGGCAGGTGCAGGGGAAGAATTTATTGTAGGTCATACTGATTCCAACCCAGACCCAACGGCGGTGTGAGGCATCTAGAGAGCGTGCAGCATCTTTGTTTCATAGGATGCAATGTTCTTATCTTTAAGCGATAGCAGTTTTGTCTGTATTAGGCAATCCGAGCCTACAATTGTGACGCGCCCGGTTCACGGTCCGTGTGCGTCCGGGAAATCCGTTTGCAGTAGCTAAGTCGATTCCGGATATCTATGGTCCGTTGGGGGCCCGCTGTTGTAGGATTTGGATTACCCACTTTGGATGATTAATTACATCGCTATAATCAATGAATTTGCTGATAAACGCAACACATATAATGCATTCTACAAGCAATGCTTCAGCATGATTGTGCGATAAATTTAGAGGGAGAACCCAATACACCGATCTCTACCGTACAGTAGTCTAGAAGCATATATTTGGACATAGAATGCCCAAAACAAGATAAAATGTCTTCTTGCACGTGAAACAAAGGAGCGCACTTATGAATGCCAATGTCTTTGTCTCGTTTTCTTCGTCTCTCTCACCCACATTTTCACTCTGAAAAAAAAGCCTCTGATGTCCTCTCCTCTGACCCCGTTTCAACCTGCACATCAGCACTCTGTGAGGTCTCTAGGTGGTGTCTACAACGCTCCCAAAGCATCTCGGTTCAATACCTTCCCATTTGACGATGTTCCCCCGACCTCTACAAGCTTCAGTTCGGGACTATGCACTCCCTTCGATCAAACTTTGCTCTCTCCCCTTGACATACTGCTCCCGACAACCAATACTCACGGCGCCTCGATTGGACCAATTGGAAGTGAAAAGGGCGCATACAACCAACTCATGCGACAGTATCACATAATGTGGAACGAATTGCACAGGGAAAAACAAGAGCATGCTCTTCTCAAGTAAGTGTTACTACGTATCAATTCCGGACATACCATCACAACTTCCACAGGACGTGGCATAGTGATCTCATGCACTCACACAACACCCTCACGCATATGTACGCCGAGGCCACGAAGAGACCGCGTACAGAAGATCATGCGCCAGATCTGGTAACACGTGCCAGTGTCACACTGCATGACCACTGCAAGGAGGAGGAATCACAACCAACCACGGTCCCAGCCTATTCAAGATCGGATTTCCCCAATATCACATACTGGACCAGGGAGGAATTCGCCGAGTTTGAAGCTACGAAAAAGAACTCAACCAATCCCACCAGCAAAACCGGAGGTCAGGGGAAAACGAGATGTGCAAACGACGAAAACGTTAACTCGACATACCTCAAACAATCGGATGGAACTCCGCTCAGTGGCAAGAAGGCAGGGGCTATTCGAGCATACGCAAGGTCCATCTGGGTGGACCTTTACACAAGAGGCATGGCCCCGAAAAAGTGGAGCAACGCGTCGAGGAGAGTACATGACGAGTATGTGCTTGAAATGGAAAATCGATGGCCCATCCTCTGGTATTGCCAGGACCACTGGAAGGCCCATTTAATCGCGACCAAAAACTATTCCCAGTGGTACATACCCTACGATAAGAGGACCCGCAAGGACAATGAGAAGGAAACAAAGGGGCCAGCCCCTAAGAAGCTCAAAACGATGACCGAGGATGATTACACTGGTGTAAGTCAGACTGATACACCGCCCGAGGACTCAGACGACAACAACAACAACAATGACAATGACAACAACAACAACAGCCCCGCGCCTTCTTGGCTCAAGAATGATGTCCAAGAGGGATTGTCAAGGGGTGCCTCAAGGCCGAAGCCCAGGCCACTGATGAATCCACTGTAAGCTCTATACTGTTTCGCTGATCTTACTAGCGAACTTCCCTCAGTGCTAACGCATTTGACAAATGCAGCCCGGCTTTCCGCCTGCTGGGCGACATACCACGCGCTGCTCCATCTGCATGCCCCGTCAATGGTACCCGCGATACTAACAATTCCATGGATTCAGGTCGTAACACCACCAACAGGACAGATCCTATCCCGGTGGTGCCCAGCGCGGTCACGCGCATGCAGGTTCCGGGTGTCCCCACATCTCACGTCACCGTCATGGGCCCTAGTGTTGCCGCGACTTGGCTCAGAACCGGCCCGGCGAGCCGAAGCTGGCCGTTTTGCGACTCGGTTAACCGGACCGATCCTGGGAAAAGTCGCGGTTCCAATGACCGTTGACTCGACTTGAGTCGCGACTCGAAGTCGCCTCAGACCGCCCATCCGCTGCCCTCTCCAGCGCCTCGCCAGTTCACTTCCTTTCTGTGTCCTGACAGGATCTGTCCTCTGCCTTTCCCCTCGCTCGCTCGCTTTCTTTCTGTTCTGACTACTCGCTTGTTTTCATGTCGTGACCATTTCCACCTGCTTTGGCTGGCT
>Ga0307510_10005097_pt1 | contig 15602 bp, 16 predicted proteins | sample 12_EM_MG_FD_207224 | JGI IMG/M metagenome (GOLD analysis project Ga0307510, IMG submission 207224) | Populus trichocarpa ectomycorrhiza microbial communities from riparian zone in the Pacific Northwest, United States - 12_EM | ecosystem: Host-associated > Plants > Roots > Unclassified | place...
ACTTGCCTCACTCAATCAATATCATTTTGCCCAATGGTGTGCCTTTGTTATAACTTATTGTTTATGAAACTCTCCTAAAGTTCTGCAAGCATTGCAAACTCCTTAGACATACTATCACATTTTGTTCTAAAGCTTTAGCTTCCAGTGTAGAGAAGATAACCCAACCAAATTATGTGAGGGCCAGAAGGGGTTCTGTTCATGCAAGGCTTGGTCCTGGTGCTGAGACAGTTGTTGTAGCAAGCCAACAAGGCAATCAGGGTATGCCACATGGTGAGCAGTTATCTGACCCTATGCAAGCTGAAGTTGAGGCTGTGAATGATGGAGGGGACACAACATGTGGAGGGAAAAAGGCTAAAAACACCTCTACTTGTGTGGTTACTAAGAAGGGTGGCAAGGGAACTGCTACTACTATGCAGACCAGTCAGGGTAATCTCCATGTTGCTCCCTCTGCCATGGTAATTGTTATAGCTGATATGATGTAAGCTGAAACTGAAGCTGCAGCTGAGGGGTGGGAAACTATCATAGGCCTAAATAAAAGTAAAAAACGGTACCAGACTCACAACAGGGGCTTGTCTGATAGTGAAGGCCCTCTAGTTGATCATGACAGTAAAAAGGGGAAGGGAATAGTTGTTCCTATAACAGCCTCAAAATGTAGACTTCCTGCTGGATCTCTAGAAGGGGTAGTCACCAGGAATATGGGTAAGCGCAACATCGATAAAGCACCAAGAAGTGGTAGGGAATCTCCTACCCCTCCCTCCTTGTAATGAAAATCTACTGTTGGAATGTCAGAGGATTAAACAGCCTTCTGAAGCAACATGAGGTTGCAGGCCTCATTAAGAAACATTGCATTGATTTTATGTGGTCTTCTAGAAACTAAGCTTTTGTCTTCCAAACTTTGCCATATATATAAATTTTGGATGAAACAATGAAAACTTCTTTGTTGTTCGTAATGCAAGAATTATTGTTCTATGGAATCCTAATATTGTTAATGTTGATCTTATTTCTATATCTGACCAAGGTCTCCATGTTGTCATCACCTGCCTAGTGAATCATTATAGTTTTGTAGCTACATTTATATATGGGTTTACCACAATTATTATGAGAAGGGCTTTATAGAATGATTTAAGGAGATGGAGTCCAGCTTCTCCATGGATGATCTTTGGAGATTTCAACTCCATCCTCTCCCAGGAAGATAAACATAATGGTGTCTTTGTTTCCAGTTATGAAGTTTCTAATTTTAAGGAATGTTGTGCTGACCTTGGGCTTGCTAACTTAAACTACTCAGGATGCCACTTCACCTGGTCGAATGGTATTGTGTGGAGCAAAATTGATAGGGTTATGGTGAATTCTCTCTAGTCTAGCCTGTCTTTGTAGGCTCATGTTCATTTCTACAATCCTAGTGCTTTTTCAGACCATTCTATGGCTTCAATATAGATAAGTCCTTGGCAGATTCATAATGTAAGAAGTTTCAAATTCTTTAACATGTGGGTTAATCATCTTGGGTTTTTGAAGCTTCTTTTCAATAATTGGACAACAGATATCTCTGAATCATGTATGTATATCCTTTGTTGAAGACTAAAGCTCTTGAAGAGGCCTTTAAAGGAACTCAACAAACTTCACTTCAATCACATTTTTTAGAGAGTTGTAAGAGCTGAAGATGAATTGGATTGTCACCAAACTAGGGGTGAGCAAAAAAACCGATAAACCGATTAAACCGAGAAAACCGGAAAAAAAAATAACCGAAAAAACCGAACCGAAAAAAAAACCGAGTTAACCGATTAAAAAATCACAAAACAAATCCGGTTCGGTTCGGTTTCAGTTTTTAAAGTCTAAAACCGATTGAACCGAACCGAACCGAACCGATTCAACCAGACCAACCCTTAAAAAAAACAACTATAAATAGGATACTTTTTCTAACCCTAAACCTAAAACTTAAACTTTGCTCTCTACAATCTACATTCCCTGCACATAAGAGCAGCCGCCCCCTTCCTTCTCTATACATCTCTCCCCTCCCCTTCTCTATGCATCCCTCCTTCTTGATTGGAGAAGGAGACTGAGTTGGTGCTGCATTCCCTACACAGAAGAGCAGCCGCCGTCCCCTTCTCTATGCATCTCTCCCCTCATCTTCCCTTTCTCTCTGCATCTCTCCCCTCTCCTTCTCTATGCATCTCTCCTCTTTGATTGGAGAAGGAGACTGAGATGGTGCAACTGGGTTGGATCGGTTGCCATTGAGAGCAAGTTTAAGGTTTTTTCTTTGCAGGTGTGTGGTGGCGGCTCCAAAACGAAGTGAAGGGAAGATTGGAGAGGAAAAAAAGGGGATTTTTAAACTAGTGTGTAAGGGTTTGGCCCTTCCTCTTTGATTTGTTCCTCTTTTTCAAATAATAATGTTTTGATGATTTTACATTTTAATAACAGATATCTTTTGATATTTTCTTTGTTTTTTTTCCTCCAGTCAAATGACTTCTGTTCTTTCATTTTGTTTTGTGTATCTTTTTGCAAAGTTTAATTTTTGTACAAAGATCTAACAAAAAGAAAATCGGGGTTGAATTTCTTGATATCATGCATGCCCAACCAATTTAAAAAAGAACCATACCTGTTGAGAAAGCAAAGATTTCTCAGAAAATACACAGAAAGCACAGATCTGTAAAATTAGAAATAAAACGAAAATAGAATCTCTGAAAAAATATAATTAGTGAAAAAACTCAGAAATAATTTTCGGTTTACATTGGTTTGGAAGGAAAAAAAACCGGACTGAACCGGACCGAACATGGTCGGTTCGAACCGGTTTTCGGTTCGGTTCGGTTCAAAAACTTGAAAAAAAATAATTTCGGTTCGATTACTTATTTTAGCCCAAAACCGGACCGAACCGGAAATGCTCACCCCTACACCAAACCATCCTGCAGAATGATAGAAATAATTCTCAACTCCTGATGCAAGATAAACAGCTCAGGCTGAAGCTCATTAATCTCAAATCAGCAAAAAATATGTTTTTTGGCCAGAAACTCAAGACTGCTTTCTTTAAGAAAGGTGATAAGGGCACTAGGTTCTTCCATTCATTGATGAGTAAAAAAACACAGGAGGAATCATATCCTAGTTATTCAACGTCTGGATGGTGTGCTTACTGCATCTTTGGATGAAGTGGGTGAAGTTTTTGTGAGATACTATCAAGAGTTGTTTGGGACTTCTAGGCATACTATCCCGATTGACACTGAGGTGGCTTGCAGTGGTCTTTGCCTCGATGATAACACCTATGATCTCCTCATATCCCCAATGTCCAATGATGCTTTTAAAAAAGCACTCTTTAGTATTGCAATGAAAAGGCTCCTGGTCCTGATGGCTACTCTTTTCTATTCTTCAAGAAGTCTTAAAATGTTGTTGGGAATGATTTTTGTGTTGCTATTAAAGATTTCTTTGCTTCTAGGAAACTTTTAAAGCAAGTTAATCACTCAATGATAGCTTTAGTGCCTAAATCTTCCAATGTTACTTCAACTGCAGATTTCAAGCCTATCTCCTACTGTAATGTCATCTAGCTAATGTGCTCTAGAATATCATTAGCCCTGCTCAGAATGCTTTTTCTAGAAGAAAAAATATGAATGATGACATAAATCTTCTGCAGGAGCTCGTACGATATTATAGTCGAAAACGAGCCTTTCCTAAATGCATTATCAAAGATTGACTTCAAGAAAGCTTTTAATTCTATCCAGTGGTCTTTTATTAGGCATCTACTTCTGCTGTTAGGCTTCTTAGCTCATTTTTTTCACTTAATCATGAAATATGTTGAGACTTTATCCTATTCAGTAACAGTTTATGGTAACTTATTTGGTTTCTTATAAGGAAAATGGAGTGTAAGGCAAGGTGATCCCTTATCACCTTACCTATTCATTATGTGTATGGAATATTTCTCTCGGATGCTTCACGTGGCCTCTCAAAAGGATGATTTTCACTTCCATCCAAAGTGTAGCTCCCTTGGTATAAGCCACTTAGCTTTTGCAAATGATATCCTTTTGCTCTGCCGATGTGATTTAGCCTTAGTGAATATTTTATTTCAGCAGCTTCAAGTTTTTGGGAGGATGTCAAGTTTGGTTATCAATGCTAATAAATCTTCCATCTTCTTTAGTGGAGTTGGGGAGGTTGCCAAACATGATATCCTGCAGTATACAAGTTTTTCTGAAGGTAGTTTTCCTTTCAAGTATCTTAAGGTGCCATTAAGTCCTTATAGGATGCTTGCTAACCAGTACTATCCTCTTCTGTATAAGCTGGAGCCATGTATACAGAGTTGGATGGGGAAGCACATGTCTTATGCTGGTAGGCTTGAGCTAATTCGTTCTGTTTTACATGGGATGATTCAGTTTTAGATCAGTATCTTCCCCATGCCTTCACTAGTTCTCAGTCGTATCTCCTCCCTGTGTAGAAATTTTCTATGTAGTGGAAACCTTACAAGTAATAAATCAGCGTTTGTTGCTTGGAAAAATGTATGCCTGCCTAAGTGCGAAGGGGGTTTGGAACTTCTTGATCTTAAAGCCAGAAACAAAAGCTTCTTGTTAAAGCACCTGTGGAATATCCATCTTAAAATTGACTCTCTTTGAATTCAATGAGTTCACCATTACTACTTACCTCATTACGCAATATGGACTTCTGAGCTCTAGAAAACTTATTCTCCCCTCTGGAAGTCTATTTTTCTCCTAAAAGATTAGCTAGTTTGTGATTGTGGTATCAAGGCCTTGTCAATTACAGTGGTCAAAATCATGTTACTGCCACTCTTTTTATTTTTCGCCACCAAAGCTTTATGGCAAGAAACAAAACTAAGACATAGTTTATTGGCAATTAAAATACCATCAAAGTATGGAATTAGGGTGATTTTGGCTTTCTTCAAGAAATCTAGGCCAAAAATGGCATTAAAATCATCTAATGTCGCTACCAATAAATTATGCTTCCCCTTCCACTATTCTAGGACTAACAACACACCGTATGTTATCCCCATTATCCTTTAACCTTAGCATTCACTACTTTTATTATGGTGTAATTGTTACTTAACCACAACCTAAGTTGATTCACTAATTTGTAAGCAACAAAAGTGTTTCTAACTCCTAAATCCAACATGGTCGTCATATATTAGTCATTAACTCGAATTTTCACATAAATTACAATCTTCATTGCACTCAATTTTCTCTGTCTCAATACATTAATCTATATCAGATCATTTTTTACAAGGCTAAATTTATCCATCTAATCCTTCATTTCAGCAACTAAAAAACACACATATTGGGTAGACGTACGTGACTGTTTCTTTACCTTCATTTTCATTAACCAAAATAACATTAAATCTCTCCCTTTTGAAAAATATTTTCAATATTCAAAATAAAAGAAATGAAGTCTTTTATATATTCTTGAAATGACTCCTTCTATTTCAAACTTTTCAAGTCTTACTGTGCAATCTAGGATGTGTTATTTGATATAAATGTTGGTTTCATATGTTCTCAAGTATCAATCTTGAGTCATCCATCATTAAATTCATCTTTAATTATAGTTCTCCTCCATAGTTTTGCATCACATATCAAGTACATAACAGTGATGTCCACTTGTTTACTCATATCAATCTTGGCCAAACTAAAGCACTGCTCTATAACCCAAAAATTGTTTCCTAGTTCTTTAGGACTTTGAACCCCATTAAATGCTTTCGGTGCTGACAATTTGAGTCTGGATGTGCATTCACATATTGGGACGCATGCCACTTTCATTTTTAAGACAAAAATGTCATCTTTAATAACCTATAGCTTTCGATATATCTCTGCCACAAGTTCAACATACTTTCCACTAGCATTTTTAATGATTTCCATAACCAATTCAAGTTTATCATTGATCAAACAATCTTTATATTCATGGATTGGCCCTATCAAGCCTTCTAGACATGCCAACGTTTCTCGAATTACTTCCATACCAAATGGCATGTGAAGTCAAACCTATAGTTTCATAAACTTGTTGACAATGCAACATATCTATTTCTAATCTTCTCCATAACATAATCGCGCTCTGAAAATAACTTTTTACAAGGTTAAAGTTTTCATCATAATTTCAATCCCTATATGAAAACCTAATCCCACACTAGACCTAGTATGTGCATTGCACACACCTTTATTATTGTGTGTGCAATGCACATACTTTGCATGTTACACATCAATGTTGTCAAAATCACGAGTTACCTCGTAAAATCAAACGATTTTACGAGTTAACTTGTATATAACGTGTAAAATTGGGTTAAATACTCGAAAACCAGCAAACTCGGTAAAATCAGACCGAGTTTATGAGTTTGAAAAATGTTACAAAATTTATTGACTCTCCCTCCCGAGTCCCGACTTTACCTTTTGCCCACTCCCCAGCCTCCCCTTTGCCTTTTTTCCAAATCTCACATTCTCAACCCTAGCAGGCTAAGACCAGCAGCACAACAACTTCTAGTCTTCCACTCTTTGTTAATCTCTCTCTCGAAACACCCATTTTTTTCTTTACCTCGTTTGCCTCTGATCTGATTGTCTTCAGTCTCCGGTCTCTACTCTCCACTCTCTCTGCTGGTTTTGCTTACCACTCTAAATGAAGCAACAATTATGCCTTTCATTAATGGCTAGGTTTGCTTGTTGGATTCTTTTCTTTTCTATCATGTTTTATTATGTGAAAAAGGGCCATCAATCTTGTATCATTTTTTAGTGGCTTGGCAGTTAAATAATCTTGAACTTGCTGTTAATCTTGCAACAAGAGAAAAACTTTCTAGTGTTGAAAATCTGGTAAACACATTTTTTTCTGTTAATCTGTTAATCTTTTCTTCTTCCTCCTCATCCATGAGATTAATCAAGTTAATCTTCCTAGCGCTGCAATGGGTTCTTATACTCGGTATGTTGCTAGATTTTGAGATTGCAATTATTTCCTGTACATATATTCTTTCATGTCTGCGTGTATAATCTTTTCTCTTTCGTAATTTTGCATGCCTTATCTACAGGTCATAAGAATGGATTGTGCTGACAATTCATTGTTCTATGAATTTACTAAGCAATGTTAAGAATGGATTGAGTTGTGCAGTCTTATATGTGTGTGTGTATATTGGGTTCTTGCATAATTTATTAGCAGAAAAGAATCTAAGAAGAATTAGTTTTCGTTTCAATTGGAATTATTTAGTTGGAGTGTTCTGTTTACATATCAGAAAATCATAGGACCATTTCTTGTACATATACTCTAATCACAAGTTCTTGTATAATATAAATTGAAAATTAGATGGTTACTACAAAGAAGCGTGTATTCCTTCCTGATTGAATCCAGTACTACAGAAAGACAGAAGGCTCTAGCAACCACTACTCAATCAAGGTTTGCTAGTCTCCAAGTCTGATATTAACCTTCTCTGCCCACTAGACTAAGACTCATAGAAACAGCATAGGAATAGAAAATTAATAGAAAATTAAAGGGTTTCTGTCTCTTTTTAGTGATTTTTTTTTCTATATATTCTCTGATTGGTTCATACTTGATCGCTTCTTTCTCAACCATGAATCATGCCCTTATTTTATATGCATCCATCGCTTTTCACCTGCTTTTTTTTTATGGAAGGGTGTGTGTGTGTGTGTGTGTATTGTGGGTTTGCTTTAGCTTAGTTTCATTAGCAGCTATCATGTATCTTGGCATATGACACATGTAAATACCATAATCACTAACAATAAAAACTAGCGTGTATGAAAGAATAATTGCAATATCAAAACAAGGGACCCTGTTTGGTGCATATATAACTAGGGGAAAAGAAGTCTTGTCAAATTCTTGAAATCCAACAACCATGCATTTATCAATGTTTTGATATTAAGCTACCAGTGTATAAATTTTAAAATAAACTACATTCACCAATGTTTTGATATTAAGCTACTAGTGATAAGAACTAGTGTATATTATCTCTTGGTAGGCTACATTTTGCTTATAATTTTAAAATAGTTTCATTTTAGTCCATTTAAAAAAATCTATTTGCTACTATGTTGCTTTTTTTAATTAGTTAAAATATTTTACTTGCGATTTTATGATTTTACGATCCGAGTTTATATTGTATATTTTGTGTTGTGTCAAAAAAGTGTTTTTAACAACCTTGCTACACACTAATTATGACTTATTTATACATAGTTTACAACTAAAACCTATCTCCCAAGGCTAATGACAAATTTGGCTAGTTTTCCACAAAACTAGTAACTCTTAATAATTATCGATAATTGTCCCAACTATTGTAATCTTTGTTGATCTACCTCTGATAAATCACTAGGCCAATTTATCAACACCCATGTTGCCAGAATAGATGTGTTTCTATATATTTTGAACAATCCATCTCCCAAGTCTGAATTCATGTTGAACGTGAACCCAATGTCTGTATGAACCATTATACATATTATTTACTGAAACTAGCACTTCTCGGGACATCTTCATAGTAGTATTTTCATTGACGCGACATTGCACCCTTAATCTATAACAAACTTTCCCCTAGAAGGAAACAACATCTTTATTGAAACATAAACGAGATAATCATATAATAAATCTTTGAACTTTTATAAATCAATATCTCTTTCCTCCAAAACCTCTTGGTTATTTTCTCATTTCACTAAAAACTCAGTCCGCCTATTCTTTCTATGCTGCCCAAGTCTTTCATGATCCATAATAATCTTATATTGCGACTTACTTATTTCTAGATCTTCATGATTTTTATAAAAAGATTTCAAATAGCTCATACAAAATGTTAGATGAAGCTTTAGTGTTTCTAGTGGTTAAACCTATAAGCAACATCCCCTATTTTCTCCCCAATCTTAAACGACTCTTTATAATTTAGCACCAGCCCTCAGTGCCAATTCTTTCAAACTATTTGTTTTAAATATATAGAGAAACTTTAGCAACACCTTGTCATCTTCATCAAACTTTAATGGTACTCATTTTAGATTTGTGTATTTTTGTATTCGTTTGCTTGCCTTATACAAATTGTCTTAAGCTTTTTCAAACAACTTTTATCTTTCCCTTGCAAATCTATATATGGTTGAGCTCTTTGTCCTTAATTTATGCACTATAATTTTGGCTGGGGTTTGGGTCTACACCCCTAAAACCAATTCAAATGGACTTACATAAATGGCTGATGATCAATGAAGGTTATAATATAACTAGGCGCTATCAAGCAACTCTAGCTAATTTTCATTGAGTTGTTATCACATAGTGTCTTAACTATTCCTCTAGCAAAGCATTGACCCTTTCTATTTGCTCATTGATCTGTGGATGGTTAGCAGTTGAGAATTCCAGTTGTGTTTACATGAAGCCAAACAATACAGTCCATAACCTACTAGTGAATCACATATCATGATTACTTATAATATTAGATGAAACCCCAAAATTCTTCACAATATTTTTGTTGAATAACCCAACAATTATTTTGATAATGCATACCATTAGCGTAATAATAATTACAATATATTTCATGAACCTATGAACAACAACCATAATAACACCCATTCCACTCACTTTCAGAAACCCCATAACAAAACACATTAAAACTAAAACTTAAGGCCTTTCTAGAATCAACAAATGTTGTAACAATCTAGCTTTTTTCCACCATAAACCTTACATGGGGATGTGCCAGATATATTTTTAAATAAAACTCAATGTTTTGTTCTATTTTTTTGCTAGAAATATGTTTGGGACAACAATGCCAACATTATTTCTTGTTCTGGATGTCCATCCCATTCTAGGTCTTGATTTTTTTGACATCAAGTGTTTCTTTAATTTCCCATTTAAAACATATAATTAGACCTTTTAGTATAAAACAAATAATTTTCCAGCCAATACTATTGGATTTTCCCCTCTCTTACGAGTTTAACTAACTTGGCATAAGCTATATTTCTTGTGACAACCTTGTACAATCTCTCCAGCATATCAGATTCAACCTCTATAATAGCAAACAAACAAGCAAGCACCTCATGCTTACTCAATTCTTCTTCAACAAATCATATAGAGGGGCTACCACTTTCTTGTAACCCTTAATGAATTGATAATAATATTTTTCCAAACCTAAAGAGGAACTCAATTCAAGCACTATAATCGGGGCTTCCAATATGTCCTCAACTTTTTGTAAGTCCTTTTTACTTGACCCATACTTACCAAGTGCTCTAAGAATATAATCTTAGTACTTGTAAGTTCATATTTTTCCTTCTTCACATACGATTTATATTCTCCAAGTCTACTCAGTACTTTAGATGAGTGCATTATATGATCTTCCATGCTTGTACCGAAAACAACAATATCATCTAGACATTTAACCATAAAGTCATCCAAAAATTCATATAGCACATCATTCATCAAATTACAAAATATTGCTAGAGTATTGGTTAAGCCAAACAACATAACTAAGAACTCATACATATCATCACATTTGTTTTGTGCTCATCCCTCTTAGCAATCCTTACTTGCTAATAACCAAACCTCAAATCTAATTTTGTAAAGACAATCAACATCTTCATATTGTCCCAATACTTGCGTTATGATAATCAATATCTTCATATTATCCTAACATTTGCGTAATGACAATCAACATCTCCCTTTGTTAAATTGATTCCACATTATAAGCTACTGTTGCGTATTGGGTTGACACCCATGATTGTTTCTTCATCTTTATTGTCATTAACCATAATAGCATTAAGTTTCTTTCTTTTTGGACATTCCCTTTGTGTAATATGGTCCATCATACATGAAATAACCTGCATTTGATTTGGATTATTTCCCTAATTCAACTGGTTGCTTGCCTTTGCTCTTATTATTAGAAGTCTTGAATCCTTCACCAAATTTTTTATTCTTTTTCTTATCTTCCCTTTTATATTTTGTCATGGATTTCAAAGGGGTTGCAACAAAACCATTTTTTACCATTATCTTGAAATTAACTAGTCCATTTACGACAACGATAATAGAAGACAAGTCAACCACCTTTTTTCAACTCAAGTTTGCTTGTTTTTCAAATATTTAGAACTTTGAACCCTATCAAATGATTTTGGTTATGGCAGTTTGAGTTTAGAAATGCCTCCACCCACTAGGATGTGTGCCATTACCCTTTTCAAAACAAAAATTACATCCTCAGTAATCTATAAATTTTTACTTGTCTTTGTTGCAAGTTTAACATATTGTCCATTATCCTTTTCAATGATTTTCATAGCCAATTGAGTCTATCATTGATCGATCAATCTTCATATTCAGGGATTGACCCTATCTAGCCTTTTAGACTTGCCAACCTTTTTCCAAATACTTTCATACCTTATGACATATAAATTCAAGCCAATAATTTTATGAACTTTCCAACATCGACTTTAACATAATTATTTTTTATTTTATCCTGAACGTAATCGTGGTTTGATACCACATGTCACAAGGTCAAGATTTTCATCATAATTTCAATCCCTAAATGGCAGCCTAGTCCCCCACTAGAGCAAGCTATTCTCATCAAATCCATTCATGTTTTGCCTATATTCTAAGTGTTTCACATACCTAAGAGACTTTCTCCAATCTCTTATTTGTTATAGACAAGTAGAAGAAAACATGTAAAAAAGAATAGAACAATGCACAAGTTTATAGGAAAAATCTCAACTTTTATTACTCTTATTAAAGGAAACAATACATAAGTCTTTCTTGTGTATGCAATGTATATACTATGTATGCTACAAACTAATTATGAACTATTTATAAATAGTTTATATGAAATCTTACAACTAAAAACTATTTCTCAAGGCTAAGGATAAATCTGGCCAATGTTCCACAAAACTAGTAATTATCGATAACCATCGATAACTATCCCAACCGTTTCAATCTTTCTTGGCCTGCCTCTCACAAATCACTATGCCAATATATCAACACCCATGATGCCATAATAAATGTGTTTCTACACATTTTGGGTAATCCATTGCCCAAGTTTGAATTCATGCCAAACATGAACCCAATATCCATACAAACCATTATACATATTGTTTACCGAATCTACCACTATCCATGTAGGTTTCCACTAACTGAGGCATCTCTGTATTAGTGTTTTTGTTAGCGTGATCACACACCTAGGTTTGTAACATATTTCATTTTCTAGAAAATATCATTTATGCTTGACTTGTTTTTATCTTCACCTTAAAGCTCACATTTAAAAGCCATTCCTAATATAAAGTATTAAGAATGACTATGTGGCAATGTTAAATGTGTGTTTGTGTGTGTGTGTGGCTTTTGCTAAAGGGCTTTGCTCACTTTGAACCTGACTTAGGACGAGTTGGTGACCCACTTGCCTAGGGCAGGCTGGAGGCGAGCTCGCTCTGGGCTGCTTAAGGCAAATGGGGCACTAGTTTGCCATGGGTCATGTAAGACCTAAAGTCTTGGCCCAAATCCAAGCCTAAGTCAGCCCAAACTCAACCTAAGTTAACCTAGGTATATAAGGAAAAGTTGAAAGTGAATTACTTTTTTCTTTTCTAATTCTTATGGCCGCCATAACAATCTCCTCATCAAACCAAATATTTTAGTTTTTGATCTTAAGTTTTGGATTCAAGAAGGGTGGAAGTAGCAAGTAAGTCATTCTCTCTCATATTACTTTTGATTATGGTTTGTTTATGAAATGATTAAATAAGATATTAGGGTTTATAATGGTTTGAAGTTCATGTTATTAAAATTGATTCATGATTATTAGAGGTCTAATGTTAAGTGATTGATTTTGAGTATGTTGTTAGAAATAAGAATTTGTGAGTTGATTTGTTTAAGTTGATTTTTATGGGTTAAGAAATTCATTTCAAAATTGCTGGAAAATCAAAACAGAATGGTCTTGAGGTTGAAGATGACCAAATTTTATTTTGGTCATTGATTTATGAAAATTTTAGTTTAGTCCCTAAACTTTGAAAAAATTAGAATTTGACCCCTAAATGTATTTTTAGATTCTGGATAGTGTTATTATGAGGTTAAGGATGATAAATCTCAGTTTGATAATTGATTTGAAATATTTTCAGTTTGATCCCTTAATTTTGGGAATTTACATTTTAGTCCCTAAACTTTATAAAAATTACAGTTTGGTCCCTGGTTCGTTCTAGAAAGAATTGAGGATGGTTTATGGGTGGAATTTCAGTATGGTTATGTATTTACAGTTTGGTCCTCCAATTTTGGTAAAATTACGTTTTGGTCCCTATTTTGGAAAATTGTTGTTTTAGTCCCTAAACTTAGGAGACTAAACTTGGTTTTATTTTATGCATTGGGATCTTTTATTTGTGTTGTTTTGGGTTGTTTTTTAGCATATTTTGTATATTGTTGTAGGTTCCCCTAACGATCCTCAATAGGATTTTCGGGTCTTTCATTTGATATTCCTTTTAGTTCTATAGTTTTCCGGGTGAGTGGGATAATCTTTAATATGTATATATTATAAATAAATATGTATGTTGATTATATGATGAGTACAACTAGTTAATTTCTTGAATATTTATATATGTTGCTTTATTTTTCGAGTACTCATTTATTCTTGAATTTGCACTCGCAATCTGTCGAACTAAATTCTATTTAATATGATATACGTTTCTTTGATGATTCTGTGAATATCCATTATGCCTTGATATAGGAGTTAGCAGTAACTCCATGCTAACGAAGAGTAGTTAGCTTATATGCACATAGTATTCTATATACTTAGTTGGTGAGAGAGGTATCAGCCTGTGGCAATTGATCATCCATAATGGTCACCTTCTGGTGTCATCTGGTCACTGACATGTATTCTGCTACTTTATGATAATATGTTTAGTATGTATATGTGTATGTATATGTATATCAAGATAAATCGATTTGCAAACTATTAATATCTAAAATCTCTAAAATGTATATTAAATGTTATTCCCTTACTGAGTTGGTTGAACTCACCCCTCATTCTTGATATTATTTCAGGTTCTTAGTTTCTGTTAGCATGTGGACTTGTTGAGTGTTCCTGCTTCTTCAATTTTGGTCTGTATGCCTTGCTTGTTTTGCGAGGCTTTCCTTTTAGTTTTGATTCGATGTCTTAGATGTTCCACTATTACTCTGTTTTAATTAAGTTTGGATTTTGACAATGTAATGAGTATTATAAAATATTGTCTTTGTTTTAATTACTTATGAGAAGTTTTGAACTATCATTTGGTTTCATTAGTTTTGAATAATATAATATTTTTTGAAGATTATGAAATGCTATGTATTTTCAAATAACTTGTTTTTCTGATATGTCCGTTCTGAGGCTTAACTTAGATGAGATATCCTTTCAACACCGCTCCTGCGTTGCCGATCATGGACCCGGGATTCAGGTCGTGATAGGTCAGGACTAAGGCAAGTAACCTAGTATGGGACCGGGTGAGCCAGCCTAGGTCATTTGGGCATAACCTGATCTTTCTCTCTCTACAATTTTTTTCTTTCCTTTATTTTTTTTGCGCACAATCCTATAATTTTTTTATATATAAAAAATACCCTCACAATCTAATAACATTATTCTCAAACCCACACTCTTTATTGAACAACAACGTAGCCAATCAAGTGACCTTTACTACAGCAAATAAAGCTCGCCCTCTTGTTTCACAAGCTGAGAATCTTTAACAGTTGTTAGTGCAACACTAGCTTTGCATGATGAGTTATGATAGCATTGTCCCCCTACCCGTGAAAGGTAAGTCATACGATAAGTTTTTTTAAAAAACTTCAATAGCTAACTCTCACAATGCACAAAAACACCTTTGCTTCTTATCTTTTTACTTGCTTTTCACTTGAATAACTAAACTAAAAAAAATTGATTTCAGCATAATAGAATTTGTTTTACAGGTAACATCAATCCACACAAATGAAGCCCAATCCATTATTAGCCATGGAAAAGCTAAACGTTTTTCTCATAATTTATCAATAATTAAAAAGATTTATTTCATTAGGATCAATATGAAGAAATTTTATTCACTTAAATTCATTAGAACAAAATTTTATTCTAGGAAAAAACTCTCTTCTAATAATATTATACCACCTAAGGTTGTCAATTCCGTTCCGTTTTGTCCGGAATGGCCGAAACATTTTATACCAATTCAAAAAACAGAACAAAATGAAACAATTTTCATTTCATTTTAAATCTCGGTTCGTTCCGAATTTTTCGGCTCAATTTCAGCCGGAATATTCCGGTTTCATTTCACATGTTCCGTTCCGCTCTTGAAAAGCTATTGAATCAAATTGAACCTTATTCAATTTAATTAATTAAACCACCCAAGTATAAAAAAGCTATTTTTTATTACTATTTTCAATAACAATGATATTAATAATAATATTGAAAATTATTATTACTATTTTCATTAACAATGATATTAATTTTTTAAAATTAGATTTATCACTAATATATATGGTTTATATTCATGTTGTTTTTTTTCATGTTTATACTTTGTAGGAATTTGAGCAAAACAAGGGATGCTTTAGATTTCATTAGCTTTGATAACATTGACCTAACTTTATATTTAAAATATTTGTATTAAAACATTTTACTTTCATAATATGTTGATATTTTGTTTAAGTTGAATTACTTTAAGTTAAAGATTTATTTAATCTTGACTATTTAGAAATATTTT
>Ga0307510_10005098_pt1 | contig 15602 bp, 14 predicted proteins | sample 12_EM_MG_FD_207224 | JGI IMG/M metagenome (GOLD analysis project Ga0307510, IMG submission 207224) | Populus trichocarpa ectomycorrhiza microbial communities from riparian zone in the Pacific Northwest, United States - 12_EM | ecosystem: Host-associated > Plants > Roots > Unclassified | place...
CGATTCAATCTCCTTGGCATGGATAATTTATTAAAAAAATTAGCACTTTTTTTGTGGATTGAAATAGTTTATATATAGTTAAAATGGAAGAAATGAATATTATTAGAAAGATTTACACCAACTCCATTATGAATAATTTATTTTAAATATAAATAGAAAAATATTTAGTTTTAATGCTTAAAGTATCAGGAAGAATATCATATCATAAAACTAAAAAAAAATGAGGAAAAAAAAAAAGGGAAATCGAGCCATAAAAATATCTCCCCAGCTAAAAGATATCAGCAATACTGTACTATACATGTAAACAGGGCGAAGCAGGAACAAAAAAATTGGAAGGGTCAAATTAAAAAAAATTATTTTAAAAAAATTAAAATTTTAATTATTTTTACTAAAATGATAAATATTTATAAGAGAAGTGCTGAGAAAAATATTTCTTTGGACCGGGATCCCTACCAGCCCCATGCCTTCACTACTAAATACTTTCTGTTTTTTTTAAAAAAAGGTTTTTGAGAATGATAATATTTGTTTTCATAATCCAAGAAATAGGATAATTTTATTTTTTTTAATAAATGTTTTTGTAAAAATAAGAGGCTGGCCGGCTCAAGGAGAGGTGGCGTGGGGCATCCTTTTCCCGTCCAAAAAAAGAGAGCATAAATAAAGTAAGTGATGTAAAGGTCATCAGTAGCCGTAGATCTTTGACTTCCACACGTACTTAATCCAACGGCCAAAAAAACCTCACTCACTTAGGCTCACGTTTTTCTTTCATTTACTTACTGGGACGGCACTAACTCCTCTATAGCCCATCGTATCGATTAATCAATTAATAAATAATATATAAACTATCTTATAAAATACTCATCACCACGTCAAGAAAATATTACATGGTCAAGAAAGATCTATGTTCATCTTAGGTCAAATTTTCATATAAAATAATGAGAAATATATCAAGAATACATTTTCAAATAAAATTTTGAAAGGATAAAAAATCATTTCAAATTTTTTTATAAATAAATTTTTTTATTTTTTAATCAAACATATTACTATTTTTTAATATTTATATGATGCTCGAGAATAACTAATATTATTTATTAAATATTCTCTACACCCATTTAAAAAAAATAAATAAATAGGATTAAAAACAAAAAAAATCTCAAATAGAAATATTCTCGTTACTTACTTTAAATGATTATATTATACCTCATTTTTATATTAATGTCTTTATTTAAAATGAATTGCAAGAAATAACTAATATATATCACTAGCATCATAAGATTTTTCATTAAAAGCCTAACTAAACATAACTTTAATAATTTATTTTATCATGTAAATTGATATTTAATCAATATTTATATTTAATATTATACGTTAAGATAAGAGAAAATGGTTATGAGAGGCCCCATTTTTATACAAGCTAGAGAAAAAAAAACATAAGAAAGTATAATGATTTATTTTATTATGTAAATTAAAGTCGAATTAGAATTCACATTAACTTGTTATTCGTATTTTCATAGAGAAAAAATTGAATCTAAGTACTTGAAATTAACATGATTGTTAAAATCGGTTCAATTTAACCATTATCAATATTAGTATCTTATCACTAATTTATCTTTTAATTAGGATAGAAATAAATCTTAATTTAAATTTAATTCATGAGCTCTTCATATCACTTATTTATCTTTTAATTAGGATAGAAACAAATCTTAATCTTGCCGTTAAAAAAAAGGGGAAGTAACAAAAGGTAAATTGTAAGAACAAAAATTAGATTAATTAATATTTGGATCTTCCATCCTGCCTTCCTTCTTCTTCTTCTTCATTTATAAAAACAATACAAACACACACGTTTTTTCCCACTTCTCTCTCTACTAACTTTCTCTCTCTGAAAAACGCCTCCTTTTCTCCTTTAAGCCTCTCCCTCTTTATCGAACAAACACAGAAGGAAAAGAAGAAGAAAAGGTAGACCAGAGCACACGGGTTTTCATCTTTTTCTTGGTTTTTATTCAAAATTGAACAAGAAGAGTTGGCTTTGCTCTAGTTTTTTGTGTTTTGCTATGTGGTTTGTGGGTTTTTTTTTTGTTTTGACTGGTTATATATATATATATATATATATATATATATATATTTGTTGAATTTTCTGTCTTTGTAAGTGTTCACCCTGGTTGATTTTTTTTTTTTTTTTTTTTTTTTTCATTTGATGGAATCCTGGAATCACGGAGAAAAGGTCAGGTTATTTTTGGAAAATAAGGGACAGATTGAATGGAGAAAAATTCAGATAAAAAAGAGAGCTTTGGTTTCTAAAAACACTGAAGAGACCCACTTTTTTTGGAACTGAATTGTGGAAGTCTTGCCATCTGGTTGTTCTCTTTATCTTTCTTTGCATGTTTGGTTTTTCTTGTTTTCCTGTCTTTGAGTGATCAGGATTGATATAGTTGTCAAATGGAAACTAAGGCTCTTGTCTTTTCACTATGTGATTTTGTTTTGTTTGTTTTTGTAGGTTTATGTGATTGGTTCTTGGTAGGTTCTTAATTTAAGGAACATGGTTTCTTTTATTACCTTATGTCTGTTTTGTTTTGTCAGGTGTTTAAGTTTCTTGTAATTGGGTTTTGAATTCTTTTTCTTTTTTGCTATATTTATTTACTGTATTTATGAGCAGAAGAGGGAAAGGATGTATATTTGAAAATAAATAAATTATTTACCAAGTGAGGCAAAGGAATGGAGTAATTTGATGGCTGGAATTAGACTGTTGTTTGAAGATATTACGATCTGTTTATCTGCTGTTGCTTAAACTTGAGGTTAGAATGTTAGATCAAACTCTAAACATGTTCTGTTCCTGTAGCAATACTGAAGGTGTGGATCTTAATTTGGTTTTTATGGGATTTGTGCGTGATGGTAATCAATTTCTGTGGCACACATACTACCAATTAATGCATTGTTGAATGTTTATTTAGGGTTCTTCAAAGACAAACCTATGAGTATTCTCAATAAGAATTTTTGAGCAAATTTGCAGATATTTGCGACTGGAAATAACACCTCTTTTGGAGCCATTGTAATCTGAAAAAATCTTGATTGGCAATTACTCTGAATTCTTCCTTTGGCACTTGGCTGTAGTTGTATGGTTTGGTAAATGGCAATAAAAATGGAGATTCTTGGATTGCACTTTGCATTGTCTTATAATGATTGGATGGACCAGGGACTTATCATGTAGTAGTTTTTTAGATGCATCGTATGTGTCTCCAATAATGTTCATAGTTACTTTGACATAAACACCTTATATGGTTTTGTAATCTAATGCATGATTGATCTTATTGTTAAGTGTTTATTTTTTCCATCAATGATGATTGAGAATGTAATTTATTCTTGAGTTAGATTTTGGCAGCAGGTTTCCTTTTTCTTTAAGTTGCCTATTGAATCATTCATAGTTCCTAGTTATGCCTTGCATTTTCTAATAGTGTATAGTGTGGATAATGTAGTGGTACATTCTTCTTTTTTACAAGATGTTTGCCATGCGGCTAGCCTTTTCCATTTCATATGATGCAGCTTTTCAAGAGGTTTAATGGTCTTAACAATAGATTTAATTTGTTGTTGTTGCAGATTTAAGGGAGTTATACCATTCATGGATGACTATTCTGGTAAGAGAGCTGGTGATCGGTTCATTGTCTCCAGAAAGGGATCTCCCCATGTTTTGAGAGATACTGCTAACAATAGAGATCAAAAAGCTCAGTTTTGCAACCGAATTGGATGCAGTGGCAGACTGAACTCTAGTAAAGGTACTCAAATAAGTTCAGAAAAAGCCAAATCTTCAAGGCCAAGGCCATTAATTTCATCTTCCTCGAGTGGCAAGGAAAAAAATGGAAGCTCGTCTAATAAGGCTTTCTCTGCCATCAGCAAACCTAGAAATTCCTTGCAGGAACCTCGTAAAAAGTTTTCTTCTCAGCTAGAATCAGAATCCTTAGAAACTGGGAGTGGTCAGGATGAAGTTACACCACCTTCTGGAAGGATTAAGTTAGACCTTCGCCCTGAAACCGATGGAGCTGCTTCTAGTGATATTACCTCAATGGAAGCTGGAAGCTCCGGTATATCAAAAAGTACAAGATCTCATTGGAATTTTCATCAGAAATCAGGATTGGTAAACCCCGAGACTGTAGTGGGGTCACCTGTTTCTTTGGCATCCAAAAGCACCATTCAGGGAACTCGTCTGAATGCCAGCAGGTTTGGTCACAGAAATCTTAGATGCAATACAGTATCTGATTCTTCCTCTTCAGGTTCTTCATCATCAGATTTAAATCTAAGTAGACGGAAAGACACATTCAACAAGAGAATTTGTGATGGAGAAAGTAGTTCCTTTGCCAGGGGGAAAAGGATGATTGGGTCTTCATTAGAAGGGCGGAGTTCTAGTTCAAATTCCGGTATCTCCATTTCTGATTCAAGGCGAGCTAGAACTGGAACTTTGAATAGGGATAGCAGTGCTGCATCAATTGGGTCTCGAAGACCACTCAGTGGCTACACGAGGGCAAGGGTCGCTAACCAAGGAAGTGGAAACAATTTATCAGCAAATGAGATCCCACTAACATCTCAACCTGATATGTCCCTGGATTTGAATGCTCCGAGTTCATCACACCACTTCTCAGTGGAAGCCTCTTTAGGCCGCCCAAGTTCTTATAGTCGACCTGGCAGTAGCAATGGGAGTTTACGGGGTATTAGGCCATCCAGTCCAGAAGTTAGCAATGCCCAATCTTTGATGAATCGTGAGAGCTTCCAGCGCTACAATATGGTTGGGATTGCTGAGGTATTTATTCCATATTTTGTTTCGCTATACTTTTGTGCCTTTTCATATCATTAGTTGAACACAATGTTTAAATAATTTTGTACAGGTATTATTGGCACTCCAGAGGATTGAACAAGATGAAGAACTAACATACGAGGTTGTTAAAATTTTGCCATTTTGATTTCATATGGTTACATATATGTGCCTGACTCTTCTTTGCTGTCTTGCAGCAATTGCTTGTTTTGGAGACCAGTTTCGTCCTTAATGGACTAAACTTCCATGATCAACATAGAGACATGAGACTGGATATCGACAATATGTCATATGAGGTTTGTGAGTGTGTTATAATAACTCATGCAGTATATCTTTCTCCGATTATGTCCTTATACTTTCCCTCCTTTCTTGCTTTATGTGCTCTTGTGTTTCTTGTTGGTTTTGTTATTCAAACTGCTGTGCCTCATCAACAAAGAGTTGAAAGTCTCCTGAACAAGTTATGTCATCTTCAACCTCACATTTTTGCTATTCCAACAGGAACTATTAGCTCTTGAAGAGAGAATGGGTACTGTGAGCACAGCACTAACAGAGGAAGCCTTGTCAGAATGCCTCAAGACTAGCATTTATCATTCCACTCCTATGGAGGATGCGACTGCAAACCTTGAAGGTGATAAGGATGACATCAAGTGCAGCATCTGTCAGGTCTTTTTCTGTTCATAACTTTTCCTATAGTCTTTGATTTCCCCCCCCCCTTTTCTTGCTCTTTTCTTTTTTCAGTTTTTGTCTTGTCTAAGATATGCCTTTCATTTACTTGGAATTTTTTTTTTTTTTTACACATTTTGATTGAATTCAAAGCATTAGATAAGGGTGACTTGACCTGGATGTAGAAGCAATTGTGCTAAACCAGGCCATTTTGGTTTCTCACCTCAATGAGCCTGGAGGTTTGATCAAGTTATAGTCAAACAAGTCTGAGCTTACCCATTTTCAAGAAAATAAAAAGAACAATAATTATAAGATAATCCGAAAATCCAGTTAGTGAGAAGCCAAAAGAAAAGGTAGTTTCATTAGTTAGACTTTAGGGTACAAGTTACTCTAAAGAAAATGAGTATGGGAGGAACGAATTTATTCTGCTGTTTCTTATCTCTCTCTCTCTCTAATACATCACCCTGTTTCTCATGCTACCTGATTACTATTTCAGGAAGAGTATGTTGTTGGAGATGAAGTGGGAAGGTTACAATGTGAGCATGGATATCACATGTCCTGCATACATCAATGGCTAAGTCTGAAAAATTGGTGCCCTATTTGCAAGGCATCAGTGGCTCCGTCGCCACCATCCTCGTAAACAATTAATAAACTGGATGCAGGCGACTGGCTTTTTCATTTTGTACAAAATAAGTCTGTCACCTTCATCTTTTTTTCTTTCCTTTTTTTTATATGTTTTCTTTTATGTACAAATCAATTCTCTTTCAACAGACTAATAAGTCCAGGCTCTGTTGGCCTCTACAGTCATCACTCGATTGTCTACCCATAGAAAAAGAATGAATGAAAATTACTTTGATTGTTTCTGGCCTTTTGGCACAATTGTGCCCCTTCTATGTGATACACTTGTTCCTTGAAAGACGAATTTTAAGGTACTTGCAGTTTACTTTCTGCATTGGTGTGCCTTGTTCGGGGTGATAACCCCTTTATCAAAGCAACTTAGGGAGGTCACCCTAACCCCTCCAAGGAAAAAAGGAACCTTCGCTTTTCAGATTCGGTCCCTGACGCCATGTTTACAGCTAAGGTGAATAGGTGATGAATTTCATCTCAGCTGGCATAAGCCAAGCTTATAATTATCGGTAATCATGATTGAATGCTGGTTGCAACGAAGGCATCCGAAATTAGTAATAAAATCTCGAAAAGAGAGTATGATACCCCTATATCAGGGAGGTGTAGGTCCAGGGAAAGAAAAAGGGTTCCAAAAGCATTTGTTTTCAAGCTATGGGACAAGGTCTTAGGCTAGTAAGGGGCCATGGAGGCTAAAAAAATGGCACGACAGGATAAACACAGGGAGGGCAGGTTCAAGAAAGAATGTTTTTAACACAAGGATAACCTGAGAAATTATTGCACGTCCCTGTTCACGTAAATTGTGGGATCTGTCATTTTGTGATTATCGTCGGCTCATGGTGATCCAAACTCGTGCAATAATTTTTCAGCTGCTTGACATTCTACCAAGTGAATCTGATTGTCTTGACTCTTGATACCCCTTGTCTCCTCTCCTTGGAAAAACAGGTACAAGAACAATTGCAGGAACACGAGCTCATTTGCTCATTATTTAATGGAGTTTAGAAAGGGCCACTCTTTCCTTATGGTGTGTTGGTTTTATGGTTCTTTTCTACATCCATCTAGGTCACCAACCAGTTGAAGGACTTTGACTGGAGATCAGCAAGTGTAGCCTTCTCAGATGTTCATATCAAACTCGAGGGAAAAAAAAATACAAGGACCCAAACGAGATGAACATGTTCAAGGCACTACTACTTTTGGATATCAACACTAGATTTGACCAGTTTGATGCCAAGTTTGGTACTCAGAAGAACCAGCAAGAACAGATGCAACAGGCCGCGAGTAAACCAAGGCTGCGACTGCTCAAACTATGACTGAAGTAGCAACGATGAGAGCAGATATTAAGGCAGTCATGTTACCTTAGGACTACTTAAAGACGTAGTTTCCCAGGATGCTAACACAACGATAAATCCTGGAATCGGTCACGTTTCAGCTGGAGGTGGAATGTTGGGACAGAGTGAGTCTAAGGGCAGATCCAAGTGCAACTAACCCATCTGTGCCACACATTATTATTACTAGCATTGCCACTAGTGCTTCTGTGATGAGAAATATGTGTGGTGAGCTAGGTCAGGTCCACATATCGGGTCTCCTCATATCATACCACCGACTCACACTGCTTCACAGAGGCATTATGGGGGCATTAGTGGTAACCTTGGCCAAGGACACAACCATGTCTTTGGGGTCGGCATGGATTAGCTCAAATGCAGGGAGCCCTCTATCGAGCAAATGTGGCAGGACATAATGTATATCCATCTGGGTATGCTATGAGCCACTTCTATGGTGCTTGGCCATGTTTGATGACATGAGGACTAGATAAGTGAAGAATCTGCTTTAAATTCTTCATAGGAGGGTTATCTCCAGAGTTTCAAATTGCAGTAGAAAAGGCCAACCGAAGTCACTTGACGAAGCCATTAGCCAAGCAGATATGAAATACTCTAGCCAATGTCATAAGCACACTTCCACCCCAAAACCAAGCCACCCAACCATCCTCGTTTCTCTTACCTACATACACACAACCCCATACAATGAAACCACACCAAACAACCCAACCTGTGAACACTACACAAAACTAATTTTGCACCGCAAAAACTTATCCAGTCAGAGCTTGAAAGAAGGGATGCTAGGAGAGATGAGGAGTTATGCTATTGGTGTGATGAAGCTTATAGTCAGAATCATAAGAGTAAGAAAAAGAAGTTGTTTTTAATAGAAATGGGGTCGAATCATAAGAAGACGATGGCATAATTAAGGAGGAGGAATGTGATGTGGGAGAAGAACTCCTTGATACCTACATTACATTGAATGCAATCACTGGTGCAAATGGATATCAGACCATGAGGGTTAATGGGAAGGCTAAAGAGAAACCCTTATCCTCAAGTGTGTAACTCCAGCTGATTGAGGGCCTCTAAATGGAGAAATTGTTACTTAAGTATAAAGAAATTCAAGAGGCACAGATTTGTAGTCTCCATATTGAGCATGTAGTGCACGAACCAGAGCTATATGTAACAGTGAAACTGAAGGGCACCATAAGTCAGCTCAATCCCCATTGCAGCATCTATTAACAGAATGTGGTGATGTCTTCACAGAACCCAAATCACTTCCCCAACACAGGTCCCATGATCATCAAATAGTGCTGAAGGAGAGTACCTATCCGATTAATTTATGGCTATACCGATATTCCAATATACAAAGGGTTTTCATCGAAGAGATGGAGAAGGAACTGCTTAGTTCAGGTATAATTCAACACAGCGCACCAGTCCTTTTTCTTCTCCTGTTGTGCTTGTTAAGCAAAAAAGGATAATTGGTCGGTTATATTTTCTAAGATGGATTTAAGGTCGAGGTACGATCAAATTAGGATGCATTCTGCTGATGTTTCTAAAATGGCTTTCAGAACACATGAAAGGCATTACGAGTAAGTCATGCCATTCGGATCGACCAATGCACCCTCTACTTTTCAAAACCTCATGAACACCATCTTTAAACCTTGCTTGAGTGAGTTTATTCCTGTGTTCTTTGATGATACTCTCGTTATAGTCGTTCTCGAGGAGAATTGGGTACATCATAGAATGACTCTATAAATTTGAGGAATCATGTGCTGTTTGCCAAAGAAAGTAAGTTTTCCTTTTTGTTTAGACAAGATTGAATACCTAGGACACTATATCAGCAAGGAGGGTGTTAGAGGTCTAGGCATGAGGGTGTGCCAACAAATGCACTCTACCTAGGGTTCGATAGCAAAAAACATTGTCCCGACAACGTGTAATGGTTCATGCAAGCCATGGGTTCTTGGCTTGGCATGAACATGAGGATTGGATAATGAACCATCTAAGTTGGCATAAAACACAACATAACTGAGAATAAAAGCTTTTCGTTAGACGTTCATCTTGTAGGAAAAAGTGGTGGCAGAGTTGTGAGAAGTTTTGATTGTTTTCAGACATGGCTAGTTGGGGGGAGGACTGTCCTGATCGTGGGTGATGGACTGTCAAACGTGGGGCATAGCTGGGAATGCTCTATATAGTCACTAAATTCATGGAAACATAGAAAAGACTGTCCAACAGTTATTGGATTGAGGCCATTAAATTCATAGGAAATATCTGGGAGAAACTACCCCACTATATTTTGAAAAATTAAGATGACAGCTTTGCTTTGTAACTCTCATAATACTATCTATACATAGGCTTGAAAGCCTTTGCTATGTAGCATACAAGTTTTTGCATAACACACATAAGTGTGTTGTGTATTTCCTTTGTTAAGGTAATAATAAAGGTTGAGAATTTTCTTGTATATGTTATGCATTATTCTGTTTTATTGCTTGTGTTAATTATGTTTGATGATGACAAGTTAACGTGTATGAACCTTCTCGGGTGAGCGAAATACATAGTTGTAGGCAAACACGAGCAAAAAGGTAAGTAAAGGCTTAGTTTAATGGGACTAGACTACCGTATGGGGGTTGGAATTTTAAGTGAAATTTTTATCCCTCTGACAATTGGTATCAGAGTGCGGTTGTTTTTGAAGCTTTGTAGCCTGATTGGTAATGCCAGCGAATATGGAAGCAATTTAAGAAAAAACTTGTTTGGATTGAAGTTCTGATTGGATTGATTAAAGAGGGTGAAGATTATTCTATTCTTGATAGACTAAGGGAAGCCATTGAAAATGCTGGAAGGGTTGAGAGTTTGTACATCGACTTGGCATCCAAGACAAGCCATAGATTGGAGGTCAGTGAGAATCGATTTCCATCTTAAAGATGGCAATAGCAAACACTCATTATGGGGTAAGACATTCTAGGCCTAAAATGCCCAAATCGAAGCCTTTCGATGCGGAGAAAGGTTCTAAAGAACTTGAAAATTTTATATGGGATATGGAGCAATACTTCAGTGTGGCTAAGATTAGGGTAGTTGACCAAGTTGATATCACAATGATGTATCTCATAGGTGGTGTTAAGTTGTGGTGGAGGAAGATGATAAAAGAGGACTTGAATGCTGAACATTCTAAGATTAAGATTTGGGATCGTTTCAAGCAAAAACTGAAAGAGAAATTTCTGTCAAGCAATACATCATGGATTGCGAGGGAGGAATTGAATAAGCTTAGGCATGAGAAGTCAGTTCAGGAGTATGTTAAAAGCTTCATTTCTTTGATTCTCAACATCAAGAATATGTTTGAAGAAGATAAGCTCTCCAACTTCATGTTAGGTCTCCAACTTTAGGCACAAGCTGAACTAAGATGATAAAAGGTACAAGATTTATCTTTTGCTATTACGGTTGCTAATAGTTTGGTTGATTTCAAAGTTGTCATTAGAAAAGGCTACATGTCAACCTCCTCCAAATTTAAGATTACAGACAAAGAGGAAAACAAGAAAAATAAAAAGTTTGGTGGGGGTGTTGCATCAATGTCCATTGCTGATAAGGGAAAGGTTAAGTCATCGGGTGGACAAGGTAAAAATGCTAAATTGAACTTTGCTTGTTTCATTCATAATGGACCACACTTTGCTAGAGAGTGTCTAAAGAGAGAGAAACTCAATGTCATTCTAGTTAAATAGGGTAGTGAGGATGAAGAAGTGGTCACATATGTAAATTCAATGCGTGTATTGAATTGTTTAGTGGCTCGGTTGGGTAATTTGGTTGTAGAATCTAGGCTTGTTGAGAATGATTTGACACAGATTAATGCATTACAACAAGGAAAGTTAGGTGCTTTGAATGGTTTGATGTGAAACTTAAAGTAAATAACATGGATGTCAATGTGATGCTGGATTCGGGTGCAACACATATATTTCTGTCTGATAAATTAGTGGAAAAGTTGGGTTTACAATTTAGTAGCGTCACACTCGGACATCGTGGCGACCCATTAATAATAATTTACATTGAAAAAAGAACATATATCTAACATCTTGTTCTTTGGGGGCGAAGGTCTAGTTCAAGAAGTCACCACCTAGTATTATGGTCACTAAGAACTCTAACTGGTCAATAGAGATTCTAATGGTACGGGACTGATTACGCGAAAGGAAAGATGTTATCACCCCTTAAGCGTCCTACCTAAGGTAGGCTGCATTGCTGGTCTTGTCTAAAATTGCTAAGAATATGCTCACATTTTTTTTCTTTTTTTTTATTCTTCCTATCATGTTCCTTACTCTGACATCGGTAAACAATTCATATGAATATTTCCGACTCTAGCGTTGGTAAATATTGCATAAACCCAACAAATTATGATATTTCTAACTTTGGCATCAGTGAATAATTTCACAAAAAATTGAATTTTGAAGAAGAATTTTTATAAGTCATTTTCTTTTTGTTTATCCTTTATTATTATTTGCCCTTTTTAGATGGAAATAAAAAAAAACATTGCACATCAGATTTACATTTAACCACAATGGTCCACAGATTAAGCACATAGCAGAAAAAATACAAAACGCAAAGAAAAATATAAAACAAAGTGTGAGGGGCCCACAAATAAATCAACGAAGATCCCTAATTATTTTCATAATTTTCTGATATCAAAATAGGGCTTGTTTAGACAAGTATCAAAATAGAAGGGGATAAAATACATGAACAAGGCATAAGGGTGTGTTTTGCCAAACACATCCTTAGTAAAAGAAGTTTGGGCCAGCTGAGCCTAAGGCCCAGACCTGACCCACTCTTACTCTCTAATGTTTTTTGGGCTGGGTCTAGCCCAGCCATCTGGGCTAGACCCAGCCGGCCTAGCTTGGCCATTGGCCTAAGCTAGTGGCCCGGCTGGGCAGCATGCACGCATGAACTAACTCACGCGTGCACTGTTTTGAGAAGTTTGAAAATGCAAAATAGGGTAGGAGAATGAAGTCTTATATGGGCGTGCTGCTGGAGACGAAGACGCGAGATGATAGTCCCTTGGCCGATTGGTGTTCCCCCTCTCTGTTTCTTCCTTTCCTTTGTTTTTCTTTCTTCCTTCTTTTTGGTCTCCCTCTGTCTATGGTTTTCTCACTCTCGTTCTCTCTCTGCTTTTTTTTCCTTTGAATTTTGGATCCCCCTCTGTTTTTGGGTTTTTGGTTCATCTGGCTTTTCCTTTCTCTTGATACTCTCCTTTTCTTTTCTTTCCCTTGTTCTCTGCCTTTTTTTTTTGTTCCTCTGGATAGCTCTGTATTTATAGGGAACGTCCCTCGTTCTCCCTAGATGAGCATGGCTGGGAGGGAGGTGCTGGTTTTTTGTTGGGACTTGGATACCTGAGGTTCGATCATTATCTCCCCGGGGTAGTAATCTTCATGAAGATAAGATTTGCAATTTGTGTTTTGGTTGGACTGGGATGCCGGCATTCCATAATTTCTTTTCCTTTTTTGCAGATGGATTTACAACATCAGAGGAAGAAGAACTGTGCATGTTTGAAACAGTGCTGTTTTGGATTGGGAATGACCATTTCTCAATTTGATCTTTGAAGTTTCCAAATTTTGCATTCAAGCCTCTAATCTTTTAATTTCAAATTTTAACCCCTTTAAAATTAGATTAAAAAGCAAATGGGTCAAAATTAGGTTATAACAAATAGTAGTCACACCATTATAAAGGAAGTGAATGTCAAAACACTGAAGATAATCGGCATGGCTTATAGTGTGTTAATTGTCATAGATCGTTGGAAAAGGAAGCATGATTTCTTAGTTGTAAGTTTGGATGATTTTGATGTAATTTTAGCATGGATTTCTTAAGAAATGCCAAGGTCAGTCTTATGCCATATCTTGATGGCATTATGATTGCTGACGAGAATTGTCCATGTTTTGTTCAGTATTGTAAAGCTTTGATGGAAAGTGGCAATAAAAGGAAGAAGAGTTTATTCTCGGCTATCATAATTGATAAAGCTTTGTGAAAAAAAGAGAAGTGTTTCTTGTGGAAATGCTTAATGAGAAAATGGATAAGTATGATAAGGTACTTAATGCCATTGCATATGTGTTAAAATAGTATATAGATGTAATGCCTCCTTAAGTTACTGAAAAAGCTCTCACCTAGAAGAGTTATTGACCATCAAATTGAGTTGGTGCAAGGATCAAAGTTATTATCTCAACCTCTTACCGAATGTCACCTATTGAATTGACAGAATTAAGGAAATAATTGGGAGATTTGATTGATGATGGGTTTGTTTGTCCTTCTAAAGCTCTATATGATGCCCCAGTTTTGTTCCAAAAGAAGGTAGATGAGAGCCTTTGTATATACGTGGACTATATGACATTTAACAAAGTGACAGTAAAAAACAAGTATCTAGTTTCTTTGATTCAAGATTTGATAGACAGATTGTGTAGAGCTTCCATCTTTACAACCTAGACTTGTGTTCTAGATATTGGCAAGTCATAATTGATGAAAGAGATGAGCGTAAGATTAAGTGTGTAACAAGGTATGGTGCATAAGAATTTTTGTTCATGCCATTTGGTTTAATGAATGTTCTAACAACTTTTTGTAATATTATGAATGATGTATTGTATGATTATTTGGTTAATTTTGTTGTAGCCGACTTAGATGATGTTGGAGAGATCATGTAATTCATCTTTTAAAAGTTCTGAGTAGATTGAGAGAACATAATTTATATGTAAAAACAGAGAAATGCAAGTTTGCAAGATCTAAAATTATGTTCCTAGGATATTTAGTTGGGGAGGGTCAAGTAAGAATATGACTTAAGAAAGTTCAAGTCATTGTTAAGTAGCCAACACCAAAGAGATGTTCCGGAGTTGCGTTTATTTTTTAGGACTAACAAAATAATTATAGATGGTTTATTAAAGGCTATAGCAAGAAGACAACCTTTTTTTTAGATTTTTTGAAGAAGAACTAGAAGTGGGAATGGTCAGTTGAATGCTAATGAGTTTTTGAGAAGTAAACGACAACAGTGACTTTTCCTCCAGTTTTGGGATTGCTCGATTTTGAGAGGACATTTAAAGTGCACATCGATGCTTTGGATAAGGTTATTATAGGAATGTCGGTGTAAGATGGACACCTGTTGCATTCGAGAGTCAGAAACTAAATGATGCCTTACAAAAATGTTCAACACATAAGAAAAAGATGACAATAATGGTGCATTGCTTTGGTATGTCAAGAGTATACTTGTTGGGGCCAAGGTTCATTATGAAGATTGATAATGTGGCTATTACTTTCTTCAAAACTTAGAAGAAATTATTGTAACAGCATGCTCGGTGGCAAGAGTTCTTAGCCGAATATGACTTTGTGAGGGAATACAAGCTAGAGCAATATAATCATGTTACGGATGCTCTTAAAATTGTACCAGTCAGACATGCTAGTACAATTTTATCAAGCTACTAAGGATGACATAACGTACAAGAAGTTGGTTGACCTTATTTGAGAAAGGACAGTCCAAAGATATTGGTTGAAAATGATCTCCTCTATACAAAAAAGAGTTATTTTTTAATGCTAAGTAGGAAATTACAAAAGTATATTATATAAAAGATGCATGATTCATAGTGGGCTAGACATCCAGGAAGGGAAAGAATGCAGGCTATCATATCCCAAACTTACTATTGGCTAAAAATTGACAAGGATGTTGAGTTTTATGGCAAGACATGTTTGGTATGTCAACAGGACAAGGTACTACAATAGAAAGAAGTTGGATTGCTACAACCACTGATTATTCCAAAGAAGCCTTGGATGTCAATTTCGATGAACTTCATTGTGAGGTTTCTAAAAATTGATGGCATGAACACCATCATGGTTATCATAGATAGATTCACTAAGTATGCAGTGTTTGTGGACGCCCCCTGACAGTGTGTCCAATTAAGGTTGTTGGTGGGTTGTTCTTATCAAAATATGGTGAAGTATTCTGGAGTGCCTTCTTATATTGTTAGTGATCACAATATGTGATTTATAGGTAAGTTTGAGACAATGTTATTCAACATGATGGGGACAGTTAAAGCATTTCACTATCAATCATTCACAAATCGATGGACAAATAGAAAGGAGAAATGTTTTATTTAAGGAATATTTGAGGCATCACATGACAACAATGCAACAAAATTGGTTGGAATTATTTGACAGTGTTCAATTTTGCTACAATATCCAAAAATCCTCGATAACAA
>Ga0307510_10005100_pt1 | contig 15600 bp, 23 predicted proteins | sample 12_EM_MG_FD_207224 | JGI IMG/M metagenome (GOLD analysis project Ga0307510, IMG submission 207224) | Populus trichocarpa ectomycorrhiza microbial communities from riparian zone in the Pacific Northwest, United States - 12_EM | ecosystem: Host-associated > Plants > Roots > Unclassified | place...
GATACTGGAACCAGGTTGAAAAAACCTACAGAGAAGGCTCTTTTTGCTGAGCAGCAATTGGCCTGGAAGTTGTCATCTGCCACCTCTGGGAACCGCACCACTTCAGGTAAGAAGAACCCCCCTCCAGCGATGACATCAGCAAGTCCCTTGTCCCCCACACCTGCCTCAACCTTGGTGAGATGTGTGCCCACAGGTGCCCCACCTGTTGTCACCACCCTGGAAAATGGTATGCCCACTTGGTTACTACCACTCATGACTAACGCTCCAACAGATAATGGTGCCCCTGCAGCCATGGTTTCTGTGGCCCCTTAGGATCCAAGCCCTGCAAGGCCTGTTGTGGATCCTAATGTTGTTTCTGAAATGGTAAACTTACATCATGAGTACCTGTTTCCTTGTTTTGTGCACACGTCAAAAATCTTATTTTAATTTTAATTTTTTAGTTCAGCTTGCTGTTGCAAAGCGGGAGCTTGAACAAGCTAAACTGGTAGTAGCAGTTGGTGCTAGTTTGGTTCCCACTAAAGATCTTCAAATCAAACATCCAGCCAAGATTGGCAACCTCCAACATGCAATGGGCCTTGAACATAACCATGGGAGGTACCTCAACTTTTGTGTAAGATTTTTTTTTTTTCTTGAAAAGCATACCATAACTGAAGCATGATTGTTATAGAACAATATCAGACACTATGCAGGAGTTGTACACATCAAGGCCAGCACCCCTTGGCCATGTCAAGACACAGCCAAGATTGCTTGTCTCTGTGACTTGGTGAGTAGTTTTCCTATCTGATTCTTGCAATGCTGACACATATTTTGTAGATGAGGTCAAAGTACTTGTATCTTAAGCCGTTTGTAGGTGACTGGGCCACCAAGGAATGTCTTAGAGATCATCTCAGTGGCAAGCAGAGCTATAGATGCCATAATGGTGCAGTTGAAGAGGATGACTCAAGTGACTTTGGCAATATAATAATAGGAAGTGAACCTGATGATGATGATGAAGGTGATGAGGGTGGGGAGGGGGATGAGGATGGCAATAGCAATGGCAACAGCAATGGCGATGAGGAGATTGAGTATAATTGATCTGTATCCATTCCCCTTCCCAATTAGGCAGACTTGCCCTACTTGACTGAAAATTCATAATTGTGATTGTCAAAATTTTCTGCTTGACGGAGTGCCAGACCACCCCCATCCCCATTGCCACACTGTGCAAGTGGCCGTTTTTTTGCTTCTAACCACAAGCATTGCCCGGTGAGTGCTGCCACACTCACTCGCTTTCCCAGCTTGTGACCAGGTCAAATCACAACCTTTCGCCGCCCCCATCCCTGATGCCACACTTGGCAGCTTACATGTTCTCCAGGTGCCATTCGAGCTTGCATTGAGTTGCCCTCTTCGATTTCGAACAAGTGACGACTCACTTTTTTTTTTTGCTGACTAGCCACTCCGCCCCATGGCAATGCACTCAACCTGCCCCATTCAGCCAGCACACTGCCAGACAAAAATTCGTTTCTGTCCTGACCTCACATGTGATGTCACTCTCCTCGGGCTGTCCTCTCTTGCACAACTGGAATTCTCACTTTCTGCCTGTGTGTGCTGAGCCCCCTCTCACTTTTGCAGGCCTGTCCTTGCCGTTGTGGTCAGTGACCTGAATTCTCGCTTTCTGTCTCTGTGTGCTGACGTCCCTCCTGGGGGATTTTTTTTTTTTTCCCTTTCAGCTCCTGGTCGCCCCTGCCTGCTGTGTGTGGAGCCGCCTCTCACTCTTGCAGGCCTGTCCTTGCTGTTGCAGTCAGTGACCCGAGTTCTTGCTTTCTGTCTCTGTGTGCTGACATCCCTCCCGGGGGATTTTTTTTTTTCCCTTTCAGCTCCCAGTTGCCCCTGCCTGCTGTGTGTGGAACCGCCTCTCACTCTTGCAGGCCTGTCCTTGCCGTTGCAGTCAGTGACCCGAGTTCTTGCTTTCTGTCTCTGTGTGCTAATGTCCCTCCCGGGGGATCTTTTTTTTTCCCTTTCAGCTCCCAGTCGCCCCTGCCTGCTGTGTGTGGAACCACCTCTCACTCTTGCAGGCCTGTCCTTGCCATTGCAGTCAGTGACCCGAGTTCTCGCTTTCTGTCTCTGTGTGCTGACGTTCCTCCTGGGGGGGTTTTTTTTTTCCCTTTCAGCTCCAGGTCGCCCCGTGCCCGCTCTTTCCCCCAGTGCCCTCTCTTGATCATCCCCATACAGTCTTGCATTATTTCTCACTGTCATGTCATCATCAAATTTCGCCGTGTGTGTGGCCACTCCTTCCCTTGATGTCAGGTCCCTCACATGTCGAATCTGGACCATCACAGCCGCGCCCGTCCCCATTGCTCCCTCCCTGTCGGTAGGGGACCCATATTTCTTGCAGTTGTGTCAGTACTTTGTTGCTGCATTCCGGTGAGTGCCTCTCTTTTCGTCCCTGTCCCCACCTATTGCTGACGATCGATGATCTCTGGCTCAATTCGCTTGATTCCTGGCTGTCCTGCCCCTCCACCTCACCTTGCGACATTTTCTTGCACACTACCTGCATTGCCCTCTCCATCCTCGGGCCTCTTTCATATGTTCTTTCGTGCTCGATCTCAGTATTTCGTCACTGTGAAAACACATGTTGGGTCCCTCACAGGTTGAATCTTACCTTTATACCTGCGCCCATCCCCATTGGTTCTGCCTCTGTGGGAGACCGCTCGCTCCCTCACTGTGGGGAGCGGGCCCATATTTCTCGTGCTCACGTCACTACTTCATTGCCACATTCCAGTGAGTGCCTCTCTTTTTTCCCTCCCCCCCCCTTTAGCAGCACAATTTTGTCGCCTTGACTTGCTCAAATCCCTGGCCCCGTCTGCTTGGATGGGCCATCTCCTCACGCTCACCAGTATATTTCTTTCATTTGCATATATTTTTTGCTGACTGGCTGCCACTGCTTCTCCACCCCATTCAGCTGCCACCAGCAACGACACCGATATCGACAACGACATTCCCCCTTGCACCCCTCAAGCTGTCGACATCAACATCAGCAACAGCAAGTGTTCTGAGACCCCCAACAACAATAGCAATGCCAACACCGCCCCCAAAAGCCCAACACAGAGATGCTACTGGGTGTGTGCACGTGACCGTGCCTGCGCTGTAGTACACTTGTGAATAAGTACCAAAATTTAGTACAATTTTGATGAATATTACAATTTTTTTCACATTAAATGCATTGAAAATAAGTAAAAAAAAAACAAAGAATAATGTATGATTTCAGGTGCTGGAAAAAGCATGGTTAAAGTACTGAAAATGCTTTATTAAAGTGCTGAAAAAGCAGGACTAAAGTGGAAAAAGCATGGTTAAAGTACTTAAAAAGCAGAAAAAAAGTGCTGAAATGGCATCTAAATCTGGGATTTTTCCAGAGAATCTGCTGAAATTTCAGGCTTTTCATGGTGGAATTTCAGTAGTTTTAGGGGGTAAAATTTAGCATTTTTTCGCTGTTTCTATGTATGGAAAATCCATGTTTTTATTTTTACAGTGCTGTATTGCAAATAATAAATGACTTTGAGTTTTACTACATGCCTACAACCCCAATTGCAAATATGTGCTCCATACTTCAAAGAAACAGCTTCCAGGATGGCCCCAATGAGGCTGATGACAGTCTGAGCAGGTGCAAACCTGAGGCGCCGCCACAAGAGGGCCCAAGAGAGGGGAGGCTTGCTATCTTGAAGGGCATAGCCCTGGAAATCTTTATCTGGTCGAATATCAAACAAATATAGTAAAGGTCACCTCATAATGATTAGCCCCGAGCCCGTGAAATCGACAATTGGAAAAACATACAGCTGACCCTTGGTGGCAAGCAGCGGCAAGGAGCGACAGCCTGGAGAGCCATACATACAATGAGGACCCCACACACAAGTGTGGGGTGCAGAGGCCGCCTTGGTAAGTGGGAGGGGTCAGGGCACGATTGCTGCTGTGTGCTGCTTGTGATGCAATGGGAGGGGAGGTGGGCCAGGGGAAGAAGTGGGGAATGAGTGGGGGTGGACCAAGGAGGAGGGTGTGGGCCAAGTGATGAGCAAGTTTGTGAATGGCTGGAGGATCGTGTAAGCCATGACATAGATGTGAAAAAAAGGTGGAGGGATGCTTACATCCCAAAGGCCCATTGTTAATAACAAAAGCTGAAAAAAAACAGCAGTCAGTAAGTAAAACTGTGAATACCCATACACTGTGGTTACGGTTTGATGGTCTGTAGCAGTATGGCAGGAGCCAAAATGCCCACCAACAGTCTATACAGTGATCGAGAGTCACAGAAGTTGTTGGCAGTGGAAAAGGAAACAAAACGAACTGGGCAAGAGGGGCAGCATCTGACCAAATCTGGGTGAGTAAGGAAGGGGTTTGTAACCAGTAGGTGATGGCAGCTCCCGGGAGCACAAAACGAAGCTGGCAGGCAAGGTGTCCAGAAGGCATAAGGTGGGTGGGCGTGGAGAAGATGAAGAGACTGTCACCACCCTCAACTTGCAGCTCTACCAACAGGGAGTAATGCCCTCGACCCGGTCTAGTGGTGGTTCTCTGTCTGGGTGGGGTTGACCAAAGTCCTGGAAGGGGCTGGGCAACAGAGATATTACAGCGTTGATCATCAACAAGATCTGTAGTATGCAACTATTTAGTTTCAGAAAGTTGGAATGGTAGAAAGTATTCGATGTACTAGAACTTTGTCCTTGAGTGCCAGCCACATTGATTGAAATAAAGGTTTGCTTGCGTGTTGAGGAACAATGTTCTGGCCAAAGATTTGCTACCTGTCCTTGTGGTGGTTCTCGGCATCCGGGCGGGGTTAACCAAAGTCCTAGAAGGGGCTGGGTGACAGGGATATTACAGCGTCAATCATCAACAAGATCTGTGGTACGCAACTATTTAGTTTCAGAAAGTTGGAATGGGTAGAAAGTATTTGACATACTAGAAACCTTGTCCTTGAGTGCCAGTCACATTAATTGAAGTAAAGTTTTGCTTGCACATTGCGGAACAATGTTCTGACCAAAGATTCGTTTCCTGTCCTCAATTGATGCTCTGTACATGTCTTTGGAAGACTGAAAGGTAGTAGGAAGGTTCAGTTTTGGCGGATCCTCTATGTGTGCAGTAAGGGGAACTCACTTACCAGTGATGAGAGTGAGCATCGGTTTCACCTTCATGAACCCTCTTCACATCACCTTTTCTGTCGACAGAGGTCGGAGAGGTAGGGGTGGAGGCAGCAGGGTGTAGAGGTACTAGTAGAGGAGTCACGGTAGGGATGAGCTGGCAAGAGCAATGTGAAACTTGAAAATAATGGGACTATGTACCGCCTACTAGTGTCCTGTCCACAGAGGTTGAAAAGGTGGTCCTCCTCAAGACTTTGCAAGCTGCCAGCTGTTTTGGTTTCTGGAAAGGCTTTGGTTTGGGGAACTTTGGTGTTTAAGGAGACGGAGTAGTGTTACCAGGCATCGTTGCTTGTGGGTTAGGATGGGCTCTAACAAGAACAATATGAAAAAACACGCCACATTTTCCGTCCACAGGGTTTGAAGAGGGAGGGGTAGAGGCAGCAGATAGGGTGTAGAGGTAGAGGGTATATGGTGGGGATGAGCCCTGGCAAGAGCAATGTGGAAGAGAATGACACTACTAACCTTCATGTTGGCAGTCAGCGAGGTGGACGCAAGCCGCACTTGTGGGCATGGGGAGGTATGGATCATGCACCAATATGTAGGAGGTGTGGGACAGCGGTGATGCCCTGTATATTCGGTATCATTGCACCATCATGCTGGAGGTGTGACGCAGCAGCAAGGATGGTAGTTTGTGTCAGGCAGGGGGAGGTGTCGCGTGGTTCCACTTGTTAATATATGGAAAAACAATCAGGGAATGGGAATGACCTTGGGCGGCATGTCAACAGGAACTGGGGCTGCCACTCAATGGTTGTGATATGGGCTGAGGGAAAGCAAGCTGGTGTTGCTGTTTGCAGCAAGTTGTCAACCCGTAATGACCTGCCTCTAGGGCTGGTGGCATCGGGGAGGATGGTATTGTTCCAGTGGGTTGTTATTGCTTCTTCCAGTGTGTGGAGGAGCAGGCAGGGTTTGAGACTGACTGATAATAACTGACGATGACAAGACTGACTGACGTATGATGCATGGGCCCAACATTAGTTTATTATGGCCAATAATTTAGACTAATTTTTATGAAAACAACAGAAAAGTATCTCTATTGCTGAAGGGGTTGATATAGAAAGAATGGCAATTTTCCAAGACCATGTATGTGTTCCAGTGTTCATGCAGTAAACTGTGTGGGACAATTCTGGGAAATAAATGGACACTAGAAACTATTGTGTCCACCTGAATGATGCTTGCTTGCCTGCACCCCTCACTTAATGATCTCGAAACCTGATACATCCCATGATTTCCATCTGGCATGGCAGGAATCTTGGTAAACCATTCAACATATGCAATATGTGTTGGAATTTCTGCAGTATGTGATGACTGGGGGATTGGAAACACCGAAATCACTGTAGTTGGTACCTGAAAGACAACCTGCACCTGTGCTATCCTATAGCCTGGAAGGAACCGAAATCAGCTAGATCTCGGCTATGATGATCAAATAAAAGTCTACCTTGATTTCTATGTGCATTGTCTGGCCATCCACCAGTCCAGACTAGCACTGTGTTGAAGCGTGCTGGTATGATCTGCCTGTGTGCATCAACTTGTTCTGGCCGAATATGGATGCTGTCAATGGTAATATCATCGCCGTTTATGAATTTGATTTTGTGGAAAACTGGAACATGATGGAACGGAATCAAAGTGTTCCTTCCACAATTGTGTAGGGCCTGACCCAAGAGAGAGGGATCATGAACCTGCTTGAGAAAGTCACCAAGGAGATCCTGGAAGGCAATAGCACCGTAACCATGGGTGATGTCTTCAAATGAAACCCTCCTGAGAGTTGGATTTTGGGCCATCTTGAGATAGCATGTAATAGGCCGTGGAGGCCCAGTGAATGGTCTTTGAGGTGGGGCACTTGTGGGTAAGTGTTGCTGCTGCTGCCAGTCAAGGAATTTCGCATGTTGTTGCACCTTCTCGCACTGCTCCAACCAAGTGGTCATTTGGGGTAAAACATCTTTATGATTTGTTGTGCGATAAGCATCCTTGGTGAAGTCAATATGGAGGTGCTCTGTCTGCTTGGTATTGTAGTTATCAGTCGTGCTGAATAAACATATTGATGGGCTGTAGTGAAGGAGGCTGTGAATCTTTGGGACATTGAAGTGACCCCACACCCCGAGATCCACAAAAATATCCTTGTTTTCGTGAAATGCGACCAAAGAGTGCTCAAGGTGCAAGATCGTATCTGTTGTTTGGGAGGGTAATTGTGCCAGATATAGGAAGTCGAGAAGGCTGTGCACTGCCTTAAGAATGTGTGCTGGGCTAGAACTGCCAGTGAGTGGGAGGTCAACAATAAGTCCTAGGAGAACTTGGCACATATTTTTGTGCTCTTTGCCTGAAACATGGGAAAGCATTGTGATGCCCCTTGGGAAGAGAGTTGTCTGGTGATTCAGGGGCATCAAATGACATTGTGCATCAATACACCACTGCCTGAATACCAAAGGATCTGATAGCCATGCAATAATATGCTTCATGACCCCCTGAAGCAGTTGATGGAGGATGTTGGGTGTGACAGAAACATAGATATCAGCATGTGGCAAAGATTCCCAGAAAGGGTGAAAAACCGGCTTGATTCCATTATCTCGACAGGCAGCATGAAAGGTGCATATGTTGCCATCAGCCAGTGCAAATGTCCTAAGCGCCTTTCCTAAGTTGTGGGATGCGAACATATCCAGGTCCCCAAGTTGATCCCAAGGGACCTCACACTTGGGGCATTCGCCGTAGAATATACAAGTGACCAAGATTTGTTCAGGATAGTCACCAACAAAACTAGCCAAAAGGGGATAGCACTGGCACCAGGTCCCATCCCTGCTCATCATTGGTAGTCCGGTTTCGCCATAGGGCACAAGGGGGCCTAAGAGAGTCTGCATACAGCCATGAAACAAGTTTGTAAGTGCACGGTGGCGGGCGGCCTTAACACTGATACCCTCTAGTTTGGTTGTAGGGATGTACCCAACAAGCATTTGGGCACCACGTGATGGCTTCCGACAGATGTCTTTTGGGATGTTTCTGATGGTCATGTACACCGGGTATGCCTGTTTCCCACCAAAGGTGGTTAACTGGGTCTTGTCAGTGGATACAATAATCGGTATGACAGTTGCACCAGGTCGTTGTGATTCAAGTGATTCCTGGCTCCATTCATCAGCATGGAAATTAAACTGAATTGGTATTGCGCACCTGTTTGGACCACCACCAATCACTGGTATGCATCTCACTGTATACACGTTGTGTCCACTCATGGTCCAAATAGTGGTGCTCAGGGGTAAAAACCAGGTCCTGTGTGAATTCAGGATCTCCATAGATCGCACGGATACAACATACGATGTCCTGAAAATGGAATTGTAGTGATTTGTTTCCAATGTCAAAGTCCTCAAATTGGAATGACAGGCGGCCATGCAAACCATCGACAATCGAATTGAGCTTGTTTGGAGTATGATATGAGAGGCCAAGCTTGTCTATGAGCTTAAACTTCATTCAGCAATGTGGGAGCAAAAAAAAAGGGGGGACATACATCGGGAATTGCAAATAAATCTGACAATGCTGAAGAGCTCAGTTTGATTGTCTTCGCCCAATGTGTGATATGCCAATCACTTTTGGATTGAAACAGTGCCCAGACAGACCCATCAAGTGCCCCTTGACTTGACTCATATATAGAATAACCTTGCATGCCATCAATCGGTGCACCAGGATTTCCATGAGGGAAACGTTCTATGACCACCGGAGGCTGTGTGTCAGAGCTCCCTGGCTCAAGTGGGTTGGGCAGGTCTTCAGATGGTGACTCCAATTCGGCCAATGGGATTTGCTCAGGGTCAGGCACAGTTGAATCCAAGTCTAGAAGCAGACTTGTCTGGGTCTGCATTATGATTTCAAACATGGTGGCGTCTGTCATATCAGTGATGTCAGGTGTATCATTACCATCCATGGCGTCCTTCACTTGATTGCTGGCACCACCAGTAGCGTAGGTGATATCAGCAGTGTTGGGTGCATCGTCGCCATCTGTCATATTATTGTCTTGATTATCAGCCCTGTTGCTAGCAGCATCTACATTCATAGCTGGTGTAGGTTTTTAGTGTAAGACCCAATTGTCATAATGTGAGCTTACTGTTGTCCATATTCCCTGTCACATTACCCAATGGTGGAAGGCCTGGCGAATCAGGAGTTCTGTCATGTCCTGAAAGATGTTTGCTACCAAAAGTCCAATCAGGTTGGCTCCACAATGTGGAGTTTGGTGTCAATGTGAGTAACGCTTGCTTGTAAGGGTAAGATCTGAGCAGAGATTGAAGTGGGAACACCATATACACAGCGCAGCAGTGTTTATCGTTGGTCTTAGCAATATGTTGAGCAAGCCTGCAGTGTGTGAAACCCTTGTGACAGCCTGGGCATGTCGACTTGGCGGCATTCATGGTGATGGGAGAGGGGGCCAATAACAAGAAAGAAGGGCTATAACAAAGCCACTCTACTAATATGTCACTCAGTCTGAAGCCCTGAATTCTGGTATAAAAGGGAGCACGTACTGTCACAGGAGACCCCATCACCATTCCTGTCCTTACACCGTGTTACCTCTTTTTGTGCTCTTGCTTCACCATGGCTCCCCAGACACGTCACTCTTAGAAAATGGGCACTGCCCCATTGGATCACATGTGGAGGATACCTGATATAACCCTGGATCAGATTTCACTTGCTATGCATCACAGTACAAGTGTCCAGTCTCAAAGCGATGGTCAAAATGTGGCCAAGTCCATACAACCCAACCCTGGTGGACGCAGTGAGTGAAATGGTAAATTAATTAATATGTATTACTCACCACGATGAATGATAAATAGAATGAAAGCATGCCAGCTCTCGTACCGTCACCAAACCTCCTTCTAGTCAAGCTAAGTCTCTGGCAGATGCTATCAAGCAGGCCAGAAATGTTGGTGAGTGACTTGGATGCAATGATAGAGGAAATTGAACTGACCGGTGGTCCAAGATGGGTGTCCGATAACAATTGAGTTGACAGATGAGGGCGATACCAAGGTAGATAAGGCAGTTGCACATGCTGTCAAAATCAACCCCAAGCAACGTGCCTCTTTTCGCAAGGCAAAGGGCAAAGAGCATGCTGCCATCACTACTGGCCAAGGCAAGCAACCGTGTGACTTGGATCAATGATGTGACCATGAGCCCCACTTACAAATCATTGTTGGTTTACAACTGACAAAAATTTTCAGCATTCACTTTTCAACTTGGCTCCGCTTTTGAACTCAGCAACGATGATGATCTTTCCCTCCCTGAACTCAAACTTGATCATGACAACTTCAATGTTGACAGCAGTGTCAAGAAAATCGCTGATTGGGTTAGTGACAAACACTTGACAGAACTCTCCCACAAGAATCCATCAAAGCTAACTGAGGCAATGGCAATCGAGGTAAACCCGCTCTTGTCATTCCTGAGCATGGCTAACACAGTTTTGTACACAGAGACCGGTGTGGAAATGTGCAGGTACTGCCTTGAGGCATGGTGTCACTGGCCCCTCCTCAGCACTTGGTGGTTCTACACCGTCAACATCAAGTGTTGGGCCTGCCCTAACCCAGGGGCATAGCAATGATGCACCACCTGTTGTGTCCATTCAGCGCATTCCCACAACTCCAGGTCTGCTCCACCCTTATGTGTTTGTGTATATTTATTGACGGTGGCCACAGTTGTGCTGCCACTTGTGTCTGGTGCGTCCACCACTCATACTTCAGGTTTGCACTGCTTATATATGTTTGTCTATGTTTATTGACTGTGAACAGCCATGCCACTTGTATCTGGCACATCCACCACTCATACTTCAGGTTTGCACTGCTTATATACATTTGTCTATGTTTATTGACAGTGGCCACAGTCATGCTGCCACTTGTGTCCAGCATGTCCACCACTTATACTTCAGGTTTGCACTGCTTATATATGTTTGTCTATGTTTATTGACCGTGAACAGCCATGCCACTTGTGTCCGTCATCCCCACCATGACTCCCACTCATACTCCAGGTTTGCACCACTTATATATGTTTGTCTATGTTTATTGACCGTGAACAGCCATGCCACTTGTGTCCATCATCCCCACCATGACTCCAGGTCGGCACCGCTTATATACATTTGTGTATGTTTATTGACCTTGATCACAGCTGAGTTGATGCCACATTGGGTATCTGGTCAGGGCATCCCCACTGGCACTCCAGGTTTGTACCACTTATAACGTTCATATATATGTACTGACCTTGTGTATAGTGGCAGACAATGTGGCCGATTTGGTGTTTATTCCGGGCACCCACAGGATCAGGCTCAGCATGCAGTGCCCCTTAGTTTGGCTTGTGATCATGTCATCATTTGACATTCTCCACTCATTAGTCCTGTTTATTGATACATTCCTGGATGGCGTCTGCTCTGTGCAATTTGTCAAAGAAGCCCTTCTTTGCACTGCCTTGAAGTATTTGCCTGGTACTACACCCATTTATAAGCGAATTGTGGACGACCACAAGTACTTCTCCATTGTACTACCTGTGGTGAGCCATATATTTGAATGTTTATCATATCTCCACCTCAGGCTGAAGCTATCCACAGCCACATGTTAGGATCTCTACTCTCTGATTTGAAGTTAAGGATCAATGCTGTAAAATCATTGTTCCAGCAATGGCAGCAATTGATGACCTGACTGCGATTGCAAGCTATGTTAACATACAACTCCAGGAGTACAGGTACACATGCCCTTCAGTGCAGAATGTGAGTATTCACTTAACCCTAAATTCTGTCTAATGTTAAGTCATCAGCCTCACAATCCCGAACTTGTTAAATGCACTCTCTCATATCGCAATGATCATATCATCACAGTTTTGCACAAGTGCTTTTTCAGTGGAGGGAGGGGGTCATTTGCAATGCATTTCGATAGACTTTTCACCAGCACCAGTCAAAATGTTATTTCTCTGATTTGTCATCAGGTCTCTATTCCTATGGTTAGCTTGGTGGCAACTGCGGTAAGTTGAAATCTAATCTGTTTCTGCATTCAGTGCTAATTTATTTATTTATTTTTCAGCTCTATGTCGCTCTCCTTGAGTGGCACATGGGCAAGAGACAACACATTGAGTTTACTGCAACTGCCTTCTTAGATGTATACTCGGGAAATGTGGATACCTTGCAGTCCATCAAAGACCGTAGTGAGACTACATACCAGCATGTTATGGAGGATATCTACATGAGGGCAAGGTGCGTTCTTTCGACATTTGCAGTGCTTTGCTAACCAGACACCTAGCATACCTCCCCACTGGACTGTGGGCACAGCCATTGCCCCGATCAACGTCAATGAACTTGAATAAGTTCATATGTGACTGGTTTCAACAACTGGTAGATTTATTTGCTTACTGGATGTGAGTTCCTCCAGTTCTTTCATTTCTTTGTTACTAATGTGCCTCAAACAGCTCAACATCCATAGCTATATATACCCTCCTTCTGTGTCTCTCATTTATCGTCCTTGTTCTGTCCCCCATTCTTTCATTGCCCAGTGCCAGTGTGTGTGTATTGGTGATATGTTCGTGTTCACCAGTATACTTTATGTTCCTTGGTCACATTTATTAAAGAGCTATTTATTTTGAATTAAAATCCACTAGTTTAGTGAATATCTAAAAATATATGGATTTTATTCTCATTAGTGGTTAATGGATCCTTTACAGATCTTAACAGATCTTTAACAAGTTTTGATGAATCCTTAATAAATATTGACGACGATCCTAACAAATCTTGACATCAATCTTAACAACTCTTAACAAGTTTTAATGAATGCTTAACAAATTTTAACCCAAATTATATTTAAATTAACTGGGGGTATGTTAATTTTGTTAATACTGTTAATTTTGTTAATCTTCGTTAGCGAAGTTAAATTAACACTGGTTAACATGGATTAACGACTGAGGCTTTTCCTGATGCTTGCACATAGAAGTACATGGAGCTTCCGCAGCGCAGAATGGTCTAAGACGTGGGCCAGGAAATGCAATCACTAGAGTATATCAGGTCGTGGAAGGATTGATGGCAGTGTAAATTCCATCCACCACGATCTCTTGGCCGTTGGTATACCCTGGTGGGGATGTTAAATAGATGACTGTACCAGCAATCTCGCTAGGCCTGTTAGGTACGGGTCATGTGGATAGAGAATCCGCATCACAAGGAAGATATCTCGTGCCAGGCCGCCCAGCAGGCACAGGAGGTAAGCTTTGTGCGACCCTTGCCGTCTGTTTTGGCCCCTTGATCGTATCAAATGTCATCTCGGTTCATATATGCCCGAGGCGATGGAATTTATTCGGACGGATATGCCCTTGGGGGTTAATTCAAGTCGCGAACGCTTTGGTGAGGTGGGCAGTGGACCGGCGGTTGTTTTCGAGCTGTTATATGCAAACTACCTGTAGTCTCTCAGGCTGAGGGTCAACACACTGGACGTGTAGTCCTCGACATCTCGACTGCTTTTGTCGAGCAGGCCGAGAAAAGCCGACGCCATGTAACAGATAGAGAAGGGTTTGATGTTGTACCAGAGCGCAGTCCACGCATCAGGGCCGTCGTCGTTGAAAAGAGCAGTTCTGGTGGTCCCAACGTTAGTATTTTCAGATGCCTGAGGATCGTTGTAGAAATTACAAGGGGTCCCGAAACTCCAGCACTGGGAAAAGTGGATGAAATGGCCATGTCAATCAGCGACAAACGTACATGTTGACAAGAACATGTAATTTACCCTCCTTTCCTTCAATAAGTTTTTTTTTTTTTTGGTTCGAGGATGCTATCTCGATTCGAGGCATCAAGGGAAAGGCCACCACCACAAAAACCCAGATTCAGGGTTGCGCACCTACATGATGATAGCTCCTTTGTCGTGTGTTGCCCATTTGTCCGCCACCTTGTTTAGGACTTCCTTGCGGCGACCTTCGGCGACCGTGAGGCTGATGCCCGTCCCACCACCAGAGGCGAGGGCAACGCGGCTACGGAGAACAAGAATACAATAGTAGAGTTTTGAGGGTCTGTTGCCAGGGACACGGAGGTGGATGAGCAGCTGAGCTAGGGTGGTCGTATGCTAGTAGTAGTACCTGCCAGTGCCGTGGCCCGTGGGCCATGGGCCACGGCGTCCCAATCTTAACCCATCGTGAACTTTATCGTCTCCTGAAAGTCGTCGCCATTGACCGCTCATCGTCTGCCGCCGTGTTCCAGAACCAGGACCACCGTCTGTTTTTCCGACCCGAGACAGATCATCAGTCAGAGCTCATCGTAGAGCTCGTACGGCGCGAAAAGCAGACCGTACGCACCGTCGGGACCAGTCACTCGCCGGGCGATTCTAACCTGCACGTCAGGCTACATGATCCAGATACATTAACTTGACGAGAGGTACGCTATCGCCGAATTAGCTTATCTTCTTGGGGTATATTTATCAGTCCGATGACAGTGCTTAGCCAGTGCTTAGTATCCCGTTGGATTTTTGAAGCCCGGGATGTCTTTTTTTACTTTCTTTTGATCCATCCGCCCCGCCACTTGATTTATATCTCCAGGCACGATACACTGAGCTGCCATTGTTCTCTTCGCCCCTGCACTCATCGCAATCGTGAAGAAGCGTTCTACAAGCACTTGGCGCTTACGTTTGAACCAGTTGTGACTTGTGAGGGTCCAGAAAGAGGTCCAGAAATCACGGCTGGGCGTCTGCGAAGTCCCGCTCACGTCATGATACATTTCTTTCCTTGTTCTGGCACAGTACATACAGTACCTTTCAAACATCTTAGTTGTTGCGAACTTTTCCGCAGAAAATTAAGGCCCGGGAATCACGGCAGGGCGTTCACAAAGCTCTTGCAACTATTAGAAGTTCTGCTGTGCTATATTCCTTTGCCCAATCTGTCGTCCATATAGCCCAGTCATCTTAGTAGCGAGTTTTTCCATAGAAAGTCCGAGTCGTGACTCACGACAATTTCTCTTCCGGGTTATGTGGTCCCGGAATTGGACCGGAAATCATGACTGGGAGATTAGGAAGTCCGATGGGCGATTACCACCACCAACATGTCGAATGTACTGTATCAGCGCTGATAGCTACAAGACAGTGGAAAGGGTACACTGGCAGAACATGTTCCGATTTTTTTTTTCTCACTGGCATCGCTGAGGAACTCGGGGATTTCCGAAGGTTCTACCACAGTGTATTCTCAACGGGTCGGAGAACGGACTACACTGTATGCTCGTCCCACAAAGGCGAAGCGACGGCCACATCATCAGATCATCGGGTGTATTCCATTGTTCAATGGACAATAGACTACAGCCACCGCCACCACCACCGCCACTCAACCGGAAGGCCAGGCAGATTGTAAGTAGTCGACTCCAATGTCTGATCCGGTTATGACTATGGCCGATAGTACGTTTTCCCTGTTGCCCCCTGTCTTCCCGGACTATAGTCATCTGACCTTCGATATGTAACCAAAAAAAAAATTGTGCCTCCAT
>Ga0307510_10005101_pt1 | contig 15599 bp, 6 predicted proteins | sample 12_EM_MG_FD_207224 | JGI IMG/M metagenome (GOLD analysis project Ga0307510, IMG submission 207224) | Populus trichocarpa ectomycorrhiza microbial communities from riparian zone in the Pacific Northwest, United States - 12_EM | ecosystem: Host-associated > Plants > Roots > Unclassified | place...
TCACTGGGCATTGCCGGAGTATTATTTGCCAAGCTAAAGCTCAAGGATATATATACGTGGAGTTCAAATATGATTGGATACTTTAGGGCACTGGAGCTTTTAACCAAAGGGCAAACAATGGCCCCGGCACTCAGGATGTGATGAATGGCAGCTGACGTTTTTCTTTGATCAACGATGGATGCGCATCATCTCTTGTTTGCAGACGGTCTTTATTGGGAAAAAAGGATGGACAGATAAATTCTGTCAAACTTTTATTTATTTATTTATTTGCATCGCTATCTCTTTTACAACTTGCAATTAATTTACTCTACTCTTGAACTGTGTAACACACTGATTTTTTCTTAGAGCTACAGACAAACATTATTCTCGTAATAAATGAGAATGATGTCCTGCTTTAGTAGCAAGCAAGTGCTCTTTCACAAACGACAATCCTTGCTTACAACCCTTATCTTCCCATCCCTCGTGCCAAGAATCACAGTAAACGGTGTTTTTCCCATTTTGTATTGGAGATGGATTTTTACTCACCCATGCCTCTCTTTTTTTCCTGCTAATTTTTTTTTTTAATCGTGGGTGTCCGGGTCAGTTTACGTGCACCTCGACTAATCCACCAAGACCTTGAAGTTAACGACCATATAAGTCTTTAGTGACTCTGAAATTTATAACACTCGAACTAGTGACCTCTTGGGGGTAAACTCATAACATGACCAGTTGAGCTACACTCCTTAGAGTTCCTGCTAACTTAATTATATGGGTTGGGGTAGGTGCAGGTGTAGAAATCTACCTTTGTCTAGTATCTTAAACGTTGAGAAATTCAAGTAATAGGAGCCTTGAAACTTATAAGGTGATGTTTATTTTTGCGGTTGAATGTGTTTTTGAAAATATATAAAAAAATTTGTTTCAAATTAATTTTTTTTTGTTGTTTCTATATCATTTTGATAGGCTAATATTAAAAATAAATCTTTAAAAATAAAAAATATATATTATTTTAATATATTTTTAAATAAAAAATAATTTAAAAAATAACAGCTATCAGCTATCACAGTATCAGATATTTTTTATTAAATTTTCTATTAGCTACTTGGCATTTAACCATTAGCCCAAAACCCCAACCCATTTACTAAGCCCATATGAAGCCCCTCGCTCAAGCAATATAATCGGGCCAACGCAAGCCCACGATTAGAAGCCCTATCTAAAAGAGCGATGACAATTTCTCTCCAGCCAGAGCCTGTTTGTTTGGAAATTGGAACTGAACAGATCAATGAAGGCACATGACATGATACGCTGATCCAAGGAAATCACAGTGCCGATTCTACTTAAGAATCTTGTACAACGATGATCATTCAATAACGGTTTTTGCTACAAATCTCAAAATCGGATCTCCAAGTTCCTTCATTTGAGCTCGCTTTGCTCATTCGTGCTGCAATGAATGGTACCTTCTCGTTTTCTTGTATATGTTTTTGGTTGATTGTCAGTTTTTTTAATCCTTTTTGTGATTATTTTCGTTAGCTTGGCTTGGCCTTTGATTACTGATGTAGCTCGGCGTTAAGATTATTTACTGAAACTGAATTTTCTTTTCACGATTTCATGGGTTGAAAATTATGCTGTTTTGAATGATATTTGGCATCAGTTTCTGATGCTTTTACTCCATAATCACACTCCAAAGACTTGAAATCAATCAATTAATTATGCCTAGTAGATACAGATGTAAGCAATTAGCTATAATTGAGTGCAATTATGTTGTGCAACACTGTGGAACTCACTGTTTAGGACCCCTTTTGTTTGTGGATTGGATGTTGAAGGTGGAAGTCCTGCTCCACCAATGTCTGAAGTAGAAGAAAATATTAGACTTGTGTGCTTTACTTGAATTTTATGGATTCTTAGTTTCGTTTAGTTTTTGGCAGCTTTGTTTAGGTTGATAAGATATCGAGGTGACATAAAACCTCTGTCCATGGTCGTGAAGTTTTGGCAAGAATAGGCATGGTGATGAAATTCTTGCTATTGCCAACATCGCCCAGGTAGTCGTCCTTCTTTATCCTTGATAAATTTGTGATGCTTCTCTACGCATTTTCCATTGTGCCTAATGTTTAGATCCAAACACAGTCTTTGTAGAATGAAATGATACCTCTTTCAAGGTTGGCCCCAGGTGTACCCTGTCTCTCCACTGAGTCTCATATTTGAACACTTGCAAAGAGATTATTATGAAGGGTATCCACTTTCAGCTAAATTTTTTATAATGGGTGGCAGTAGTCAGTCACTCTCTCAACAAGACAGAAAAGACAGCAGAAAAATCTTTAGTTTGATCATTTGACAGAGCATAAAAGGTGGGAAACAATCTTGGTCCACCCTGCTGATTCTAAACCCTACAATAAATCCTTGGTCAAAGCACTTTTCATAATAAAAGGTTAATTGGCTTTGCTATGAGCATGATTAAGAAAGTAGGGGTTTAGCACCTAGTCCAAGCCTCACCAAATGTTGTGATGAAATCAGCGTGGTGGTAATTCTATTTAGAGGGGAGGAACAATGTTTTAACATTTTATCAATCTGTTGAGGATCTGTCTAATCAAAACTGTGACCTTGGTGTTTGGCTTCATTTAAATGGTGCCCAACATGATGGTTTCATCTGAATGAAGGGGGCGAAAAGAGAGTTGATGCTAATAGCCTCTTTGATTTTGAATGACCTTTCATGTTTAGTATATGATGCAAGCATTTATATTAGAGGTAATCATGATTTGCTACCAGCTCTTCAATTTTCCAAACATTCTTGTCTCAGATATGTGTGACCATTATTAGTGAGTTTCATCCAAATCCACAAATATTCCTTCCCCATTGACACCACAACATCTGAGTTGCTTGTTATAGCAGCAAGTTCCATTTATGACTGGCATCCATTACTGATCTCCAAAAAAGGAAAAAAAAAACTATGGAACTATCTTGGAGTCCTGACTAGTAGAGTATCATTTCTACCCAAAGCCATCCTGGGTTTGAGTTCTTGGGCCCTGTGACATCTATCATAAATTGGCCAAAAAAAAAGAGAAATTTATCAGACCTTTTCAATAAGGTAAGTTACACATTTGCGTAGTTCAATGTATGGTTAATCATCATATTTTTGTATTTACTGCCATGGCACTGTGAAATCTAAATCACCCTAGTTATAGGCCAACAATTATATACCTCCAAGGACTGCATGAAAATTCTTGAAGAAACAGAGCAAAACTACAGTAGATACAATATTACCGTTTCTTTACCAGTGCTGAACAAGTTGTCTCTCATTTCTTCAGTGGTATATTGAATAAGTAAAAAATCATTACAATATTGTGACTTAGTACAAGTGGTCATGAACTTCTGAATTGTATACAGTATGAAAGAAATATCTCTCAATTAGTTGTCAGGATAAAAGGTTCATATTGTAAAACGAACTCCTGCTTCCTTGCGTCTTCATGTTAACTTGAGCATTTCATAATGTGCTTTCGGTTTGCTTTACCTGCAAAAGACACAAGGATTGTGTGAGTGTGAAACGACTTTCCTTTTTTATTTTCTGAACTTTGATATTATTGTTCTCAATTAGTAGACTGCCTTTTAGAACACTCAAAAGTTCTTCTGATCCACATATGGCCAATCTGCTGCCAGATTGGATGTGTTTGTTTTGTTCATTAAGCCAAAACATATGGTGGAATTAAGGATGCACGAGCATGTGCTTATGTGAGGATGACTTGAATTATTACATAGTTTATAGCATGGCTGTTTGAATGCTGGATCTTCAGTTATTGCCGGAGGCTCCTGACCAAATATCATCTCACAGCTCATATCATCAAAATCTACAAAATCAGACAGCAAACCATTAGTAACTTAGCTGCAGTAGACAGATCCCCTTCATTTAAATCATCGTGTGTTGATTGCAAAATTTTAACAGTGGTGGCCCTGCACTCAGCTAATGATTGGCACGTGGGAATGTGACTAACGTTCAACTTAGGTGCTTGTTGTCATGATATATGGGAGCAGGTTAAGGATCATGATTGGTTTCATGGGAAACGGGTGAAAATTAGCGGGTTGTATTGAATTTGGACGACTTGGTGGCACCAATCATGGAATCATATATTTTTAATTAATGTTCACTAATTCAGGTAATTTTGACTTGATATATTAGCAGTATTCTTCTATATGATGAAATTCACACCTTAGATTGGATGGGTTTACTTGCAGTTTTGCACCCTTAGTGGTTATGCTTGGGGCCCCCTTGGGGCCCTCCATTGACATGATGAGCATGGCTTCCACATTCTCTAGTGCAGTTACTATTACTCCTTGAAGTATATCCCTTTTTATTTTGTTCCTTTTCAATTGCCATGAGAGGAAAAAGGAAAAATCGTTGTTCTATTGGCAACTTTCTATTCCAATGTTCTGCACACCATACGCCCTTTGCAGTGCAAAACAAAATTTGAGTATTGATTTCTTATGCAGTAGTGTTCTGTGTTTGTCCTTTCTTTCTTTTTGCCCTCAAATGCCGTCTCTTATGATTGTGCCACATACAGTGATTTGGTTCTTATGCCTGTGTGGCCATGCATATAGTTGCTGAATGAGAATACTTACTAGGAACCATGTCAACTGGCATTCCAAGGGAGTGCTTGATAAATGTTTGACTCGGAATCTTACACAGATTGGTACACATCCCAACACAGTTTGTCTCCTCTAAAAACCTGCAAGGTGTAGGATTGATGGCTAAGATACCAAGTGCAATAAAAACTTTAATGATGATTTGAAAATGATGATGATTATTGCCATTATGATGGTCATGATGGAAATGGAGAAGGAGAGAGCCTTGAAGCATCAAACTTATTGGAGCAGATTGATTTACCAAGTAAAGTGTCTTAGGCTGGTGACATGTATGGGATAGTGGGACCCCCGTAGGTTATAATAATTAAGTTTGGAATTGCAGGGAAGTTATTTTACCTGCACTTTTTTATGTGGACTACATTCTTTTCCTTTTTTCCGTTGAACTCGGATTCCCGCACCTTGTTTTGTAAAATCCATGAAATCACTCTCGTTAGGGTATAATCACAGTTTAATAGAAATATCTTAATTCGCAGAATGCTTTGTGGGGGTGTGTGCTTGTGCTTTATTGAGTGATTAATCTGCAAAATGTTCCCATAATTGTGGACATCAATGATTGTCATGACCTAACGTAGAGCTAGCTATTGAGAGGAATTTTGGGTCAAAGAAAAATATCAAACCGAGCACAAGGGGGAACAAATATGAGTAAACAGATTCAGTATAGATGAATTTAAATGGAAATGTGAATATTGAATGAATAGCCCGACCTTTACGTTTAGGATTTTGACAACATATTCAATATATTTTTGTTTTGGGAAGCTTAGATAATGTTGAACATATAATCAGACTAATTATTTTAAAAAATAATTTTTTATTTACGAATTACGATTTTAAATATTGGGTTGCTGAAGTTTGATTAATTAAAACAATCTAGAACTAATTACTTTTAAATTTGATTAATCAATTATTTGAACGAGTATTTCTTGTTACACGATAAGGGTGGTGCTATGGACACAATTATAAGTCCTTTCACAATTTTTAATTTTTAACTTATAAATTATAACTTGCACTATATTCCTTATTTAAAAAAATTGCTTTGAGTGATTTTTACTAAACATATTCTATTTAAAGTTATTTTTTATCATAAGTTATGTATGAAAATAATTTTTCAACTATGAATCATAATTCAAAAGCCATGCTAAATGCACTCTTAAAAATGTGGTTTTAACTCTTATATTTAATAAATCAACTGTTTTTCTTTTAATTAGTTACTTGGAGGTTAAATGCATTAATTTTGTTTTGAGCACTAATTTTCTTTTAATATGAAATTACAACTTAGGAAATTAAATTGTAAATCCAGACTACCGTATAATTTCTCGCATGGAAAATGAAATTAGGAGTCACAACGTGCGAGTTAATTTTTCTCCTAGTTGAAGGAGAGCCATATCTGGGGGAGGCTAATTCTCCATTTTTCAAGGTTTTATTTTTTTCCGGGTGGACTTAATACTCAATTTTCAGTATGCAATGCCAAACTATTCCTTACTGGCTTTGTTCTGCTACTGGCATGGTTTTTCCCCAAGGCAAAGGATCCTAGGCCCACTAACCTCCCAGATCACACCCCTCGGGTTTCAGATGATAAAAAAAACAAACAAACAAAGCAAGCATGCCCACAACTATAGTTCAGAAAACAAATTGAAAGCTTTAATTTTTGGAGTAATGTTAAAGCACATGTAAAAGCAACAAATCATGTTTGTTTTTATATCTTAAAAGTGTTTTAAAAAAAATTAAATTTTTTTATTTTTTATTTTTTATTAATTTTTTAATATTTTCATATTTTTCTAAAGTCCTTATGTTAAATATAAATTTTAAAAAATAAAAAAAAATATCATTTCAATATATTTACAAATAAAATACATTTTAAAAAATAATCATTACCACACCATTAAAAACAAAAAATTCCTTACCTCGCTGGGTCCTACTAGCCAAGCAAAGAACAAGGTTGTGAAGGCCGCAAAGTATTCTCTTTTAAACGTGGACTCTGGTAGCATTATCTTTATCTGCCACAAATCGAAACATCAACGCTGATTCATTATAATATTGGAGCATGCTATGAAGAATTTAGGAATTACTAATCTATCTGACATAGATTAGTAGAAAAATTATTTAAGAGTTCCATATAATCTAAAAAATATTTTTTGATTTTAATTTGTTTTCTCCAAACAAACCGTCTTGTAGTGACGCTTGAGTGTCTGTCTCAAACAATTCCGAATCAATTCTACATGAGGGATTGAAGGAATTAGAGGAAATGTTATCTTCTTTTGATAAATTATGTAAAGAAGATGAAAAGGATGGATCATAATACATGTGCAACAGCTAAAAAATCCAGTCAGAATGCTTTATTTTGGCACATGGTTCCACTATAATTCACTCTATTCAACTTGTTCTCAAAGAAATAAAGATGAGAATTTGGAAGGCCTAGGAGTTTCCATGCATTTCTCTATAGTATGTGTGCATGAAAACCAGAATAATTAGTACTCTTACACAAAGGTAAAACCAGGAAGGAAAATATCGAACTTGCCATGTTCAAGATCAGTCTGGGGATGGCTCGATTAAGAGATTGAAGCACAAGCCCGTGTTGTTGAATTGGACTGAATTTCTGCCATGTATCTGTAGCTGTCTGCGCCAAGCTCTCATAACCTCTCTTGCTGTTTCTTAACCCTGCACATGTTTTCATGGTCTGATTTTCTGTCCTCGAAAAGGAAATGAAGAAAAGTCCATGAATAATCAATATTAGAAATTAACTAAACCTGTTGCATCTTGAAATTGCTGTGATAGATAGTTTATCGCTAGCTCGGCAAACCAGCTATCATTATAGATAGTCTTTTTCGTAAGTCCTGTTAACTTGTCTGTCCGATTTGAAGCTTTCCTTTTCTCTGTTACTCCAGTCATGTTATTATCCGGTGCTCTTGTAAGAACTGCAAGAATAGCAGGAGAGTGATATTTGATCTTACAACCACGCGGCTGTCGAGGCAGGGATGGAGTAGGACTTCTAGTTTGCCAAAGAATCCCTGCTTCCATGTCTCTGGTTGATCAGAAAGAGAAAGAGAGGTTAAAGGGCCTAGACTTTGAATTGTATCTTCGGATCTAGTTTTTGGCAGAAGTGGAGCGTATGACAACAAAGAGAGCATACGTAGATACCATTTTAAACAAAACTCCTAGTTAAGAAGATCCTGTAGTTTTTGTTTCAGGTTTTTTGGAATCTTGCAACCTTAATTTGTGTTATTGCATTTCTTGTTCACACTAGCATATATATATATATATAGTACTAATGGTAAGTACAAGTGGACGTTTACTCGGTGCATTGATTATCGTCAGCTTATTGAGTGATCAGCGTAGGTTCTTGTGGAAGCACCCTGTCTTTCATTCAACTTGCATCACATCAAGACATCATGGATCAAACAAAACACAATCCAAAGAATCTTTCATTGGGAAGTTGCAAATTATGCTTTTATTTTTTCTTAAGGTAAATTGAGTACGTATCCTCATTGGACTAGGTTCATAAAACTTTAGACCAGAGCCAGAGATGTTTGGATCTTTTTGAAACCTGTGGTTTATGACCATGTCAGAAAGAAATTCGTGGTGAATGGAAAACGAACATGAGAATCCCGTGAGCAAGTATTGCACGGTAGCTTAGAAAACCTCTTTTTTTAAAAAAAAGTATAGAGATTTCAGAAAGAAATGCAAGCCGGTGTCTGTTATTTTGGTTCATGTTAAGAATGTGAGAGCTCCTGCCCGTGGGACAAGCATGAGTGCTGATTTTGGTTAGACACTGAGTTAGGACTTGGGACTCCTTTTTTATGCGTTATTAACATTATACCGTGCAAGATTATAGTAAGTTAATTAGCCCCTCCAAATTAAATTTTGTGTCAGGCTCCACCGCTGAGCCACCATTTAATATTTATTTGATGTCTAGCTTAATCGAGACCATCTCACTATCAACTGACGATTGAGGATGTAAGAGGGCACGATCATGTATTTGGATTTGGATTTGGATCCCACCAGAGTGTAGAATAACATAAATTAATATACCAACCTCCACAGACCAAGATTGGATAAAGATCGAATAACTGGTTATGGAGGAGGCTGCTGATGGTACAAATATATATATGCTTGCTCATCAACAGTTTGTCAAGCATTTTTATAATGATAAACTTAGAAAAGAAGATTTCCAAATCAGTCATCTCAAAAATCTAAAAATTATACAGACAATACATGAACAAACGAAACTGTGAGTCATTAAGGCGTATATAGGTTGTGGATCCCTGATCATTTTCAGAATCAGAATGTCGTTTTCCTGGAAAACACAACTTTCCTGAGCTGCCATGCCTCTTTTAGTAGCCACAAAGAAGTTTTTCCTGATGAAGTCAGTTCTCGCTATTGCATGACAACATTGGGGGCTGCTAGCATGATGTATTCCTCCAAATTTCGAGATGAATGGAGGTGATCGATATTGTAGACTATTAAAGATAATTTTAATGCATCATGTTGATCATTGATCAATTTATGCTACTAAAATCAGTACTTTTCGTTACTCTTTGAGCCTCAAGATTTTCTTTCTCGTCCAAAAGTGATTGGTTTTCATCTAAAAATTGTGTAAAAACGTGATGGCCCTGAATTTACATCTTGATCACATGTTATATGACATACAACACAAGTTTCACGATCGAGACATACAAATTCAAAGCTCTATAATCATTCAAGACTTAAGCACGAGTCACCTTTTCCGCGTCTAGACACACCATGGGATCCATTTCTATATTGGATCCAAGAAAGATGGCTCAACTTCCAAGAAGTCCTTGTTAACCCAATAGACTCACGGCACCCATCGTTAAACTTTGGGTAGAAGGCTAGCTATGATCTCTCAAGAAGTCAAGATGGAACCACACGGCATACTACACCAACTGTTCACCTTCGAGTACATTCCACTTGTGTCAAATTTGATCTACTCGCTTAGAACCATGACAAGAGATACATACATGTATTAAATGAAGGCACGTATCTCTCTGAGGTCACTTTTATAGTCATCGTCAATAGTACACAGCTCGTGAAATTCATGATTTAAACAGCTTTCGCATATACATGTTATCATTTCTGGCACCTGTTTCCATGCAGTTCAAGATTATAGTTTTCAAGTATATCAATAAGTATTCCCTTTGTTTGGACACCATATAAACGTTTAAAGCTATATGATCTCGAGATGAATCATCTTCAACCTTGCTATCTTCACTCTGATCTTACCAGATATATTTCTCACTACAATCATTTTCTTTAAATTCTATAAGCAAGCACACAACACTCATTAACACACAACACTCTTTTAAGAATTTATTTCTCCTACATGAACGCTTACTTAACCTGTCCAAGTTCAGTCTTCTCAACTTTCAGTCCATCAATCAATCTCAGAAAGAATCTTATCTCAGTGGGATTTTCCGTAAACCTCGTCAAAAAGTCAGTTCATGTGTTCCATGCTTAAGTGTATTATCAAGGAGCCTGTTCTAGCCACTCTCATGTGAAAAAGACGGAGAGAGTCTAGGTGTGTTGGGCTGTTAAAGCTCATGGGTAAACCTATCGCAAGTGAGCCCATATGAAGCTGTGGAAATATGTTGCCCCGGGAAGAATGATCATTTGTAAGAGTAATTATTGTTTAATACCTGCTATTTAAGTAAAATAATTTGCTAACCCCTTTGTTTTACAAAATTAATATCGACTCCCTTTATTTTCCTACTTGTTTGTAACTTGATTATTATTTATCTAGCATGTATTTTATTTCTAATTAAAATTTGCATTCTCACCTACTGCATAAAATATTTAAAATGCATTTAAAAAGAGCAATTTAGAAACTTGTAAAAAAAAAAAATATCAGCTTTAATCAAGGGACTAACTCATAATATCGTAAAATTGACAGGGCTAAATTATAATTACTCTTTGAGAAATGAGAATTATGCATTCTGAAATCTGTGTTCGCCGTCTAAAATTGACAAGCTCGATACGTTCCATTTTTCTTACATTGAATTTTTGTCAAATCTCTTCTCGCTAGCAGCAGGAGTCCTTCGGCTACTTTCCTGCCATAAGGTCAGCCTCAACACCTCTGACATCAAGCTCCTCTTCGGCAGAAATTGTTTAGCATGCCCGACTTCATTGACCCAAAATGTTTTGCAAAATAGTCTCTCATCCATCCTCCACAGCCGGGCAAGTGAAGAACATGTGATCTCTGTCCTCGTCATTTTTTGGTTGCATACCGCACAAGAAGCATCAATAACCCTGCCTATTTTAACCTGTCTCGTCTTAGTGGTTGGCCTTCTCAAAAACCATATCTGGGCACATGCATAGGACCCTGGATTAAATCGAACCAATCTACCGTGTTTCCCTTCTCTGTAATAATCCAAAAACCTCTCTGCAATTAAACCGCCTTTTAGATGAGCTTGCCAAGAAACGTGATCATCGTTCTCTGCACATCGGACAATAGTACCACAAATTGCATATTGAATTGCACCCATCTCGTCAGATGCAGCTGAAGGCCACTCCCAATCCACATTACAAATCACATCTGACACTTGCGTTTGTAGGCAAACCAGATTCATGAATAAGCCTTGGGATTAAGTTCCCAGCAGAAGGACCTAGAGGGTACCGTTATACCACTACAGGAATGTGCTTGCAGCAGTTCCAATATTATGCTTCTTTTCGATTTGATCCTTGTTTAACTCGTCTTTCTTATGGAAAGAGAGGAAACTTCTATTGCAGGATAAGGCTATCTGATTTACATTTTTAATGACAGTATGCTACAGGGTGATTTTAGGACAACCAGTTGCATGTTTTCCTTAAATAATACTATACAATTTGTAAAATCAATCCAACCTTTCTAATCGATTTCATAAATTATTCACGGATGCTACTTCACAATGCATTGTTTAACGACCTTGACCCTTCACCTCAAAACTTGGAACTCAACGGATCTAAATCGCAACCGAGAAAATCTTGTTCCTGGTAAGTAGTGAATTGCCTGGAGTGTTTAACTGGGATGCAACAGACCAATAACTGGCATAATCTTCATGCCAGAAAGAGGCTAACCCATCACAGAATACTTTTTTCTATTCATGATAAGTTAAAAAGGAATTTACCTTCATCACCTTTCAGTTTTTAGTAGCATAATTATAAAACACAGCATTTAGAAGCAGTCAAGAGGATGCTAAGAAATTTAAGGTACGGATCCAACAAACAACATTCCTATTCTAAACGAAGGAACTAGTTCTAGAGGACAAACCTAGAAGTCAAACGATATGTACTTAACCAAGATGTCCTACACAAACGCAAGCACAACATTAATACCAAACAAGTCTAACTTAACCTTAACCTAAACCCAGATACAGTCACCAAATTAACACATGATTGTCCAGCTGAAAGCAACTTGAGATCAGATGCCAAAAACTTTATTCTTTGGTGGTTTTGTTGATGAGAGACTTGTGAATGTGAGGGATGACACCACCACCAGCAATGGTTCCCTTGATGAGGGTATCCAGCTCCTCATCTCCTCTAATGGCCAGCTGAAGATGCCTTGGTGTGATTCTTTTCACTTTCAGATCCTTGCTAGCATTTCCAGCAAGCTCAAGAACCTCTGCCGTCAGATATTCAAGGATTGAAGCCAAGTAGACAGCAGCGGTGGCCCCAACTCGCCCGTGAGCTGAGATCCTTTGCTTTAGATGCCGGTGGATACGACCCACAGGAAACTACACCCATCCATCATAGATATAAGAAAATCATGTCAAATGAGTCCAAACATCGTCAATAAATCATAACAGTCTTGAACAAATGCCACCGTGATAGAAAAAAAAAACCTTCGTAAACAGAATATATGCAGTACTATAACCAAAATCTTACCCTATAAACTAAAGTGATGACCATATCTGTTCTTTCTACCCAAAACAAAAGGTACTTTAAATAAATTTTAAAACAAGATGGACTACCATTCTTCTGATTAGCTCAAGTCAGATACTAAAACCTACATTAACACACACTGGCAAGCTTAAGGATCTTTAAAATTACACGTTTCATTTCGTTAACACCTAATTATTTTCTTCAAAATGTGTGCTTGTAATTTCATATGCCTAAAATTGGGATTCTATTTAAGCAGAAGAAGACCCACTTCCTTAAAATCACAGCTGTTTTCGTACAAAACCAGGAAGAAAAGAACAAATACTGGCAATTATAAGACAGTTTTTGCAAGACATGACAATCCCAAACAAGCTGTAACATGTAATGAAAACTATCAAAGAAATGACCTTTGATTTACTGCTAGAATCAGTCAAATTAGCGATGATAAATGAACGCATGAAAAATAATTTGATTGGGCATATATGTTACCTGAATGCCAGCACGAGAAGAGCGAGAGACGGGCCTCTTCTTGTCCTTGTCCTTATCTTTGTCCTTGTTAGCCGCTGCAGTTGTTTTCGTTGCCAGAAGCCCTTTTCCTCCTTTCCCAGCCATCTTTCACCTTTTCTTTTAAAAAATTCAAATTCTCAGATTGATAATAGTTAACAAATAAAACAAAAGGCACAAAAAAATACAACGCAGAAGAAAATTTGTAAAAGGATGTGCCTCTAAGAGGCTGTTAGCAAAACATAGTTCGAAATTATCAGCAGAATCAGAGTAAAGATATAGGAAACCCCCAGAAATGAGAGCAACTGACAGAGATTTGTAGTTGAGAGAGAGAAAGAAAGAGATCTGGGCTGGACTTTTTAGGGAAAACGAGAAATTTGGAATTTGGAATATATAAGCAAAATCCAGTAAAAATACTCTTAGATCTTGAGAGAATTCAAAAGAATTTGAACGTAAAGGAGTAGAGTAAAGAAAATATGGAAGACCCAAAATTCCAATTTAGAAAGAAAACGAAAAAAAAATCAGAGAGTTAGAGAGAGAGACCTGAGGAGCTTTGAATCTGGAGAGGAGAGGAGAGGGGACTGTAGAGATTGAATGAAAATGTGTGGCTAGCGTTTGGTGTTGAGGATTACAATAAATTTAATAAGGAAGGTGGGAATTTGAATGTGCAAAAACCCAAGGGGCGGCTTCTTTTGGTGGGAAATAATTCCCCAAATTTTCGATTTCGAAATTTTTGGCTTTGTTTTCCTCTCTAATTCTGTTTTACCCTTAGGATGTTTGTTTTCCTGTTTAAAAAGCGTTTCTGAATTTATTTATTTTTTTGTTTTAAATTAATTTTTTTATAATTTTATATTATTTTGATGAACTGATATTAAAATAAATTTAAAAAAATTATTTTAAATAAAAATTACTTAAAAATACAATTAATATTATAAACTCAAATACTATCTTAACTGTTAAAGTTATAAATCTGATTTAATATCTTGTAGTCATTAGATTAACAGATTAATTTATAGGCTATTGGGTTAAACCAACTTAATTATTTTTATTTTTGGTTTTTTTTAGGGGTTTTGTATTTAGTAATTAAAATTATTAAATCCGATTTAAGATGTTAAAATTATTAAATTAATGGATAATTTATAGGTTATTGTGTTAACCCAATTTGATTATTTTTTGGCTGAATAATGTTATTTTAAGTTTTTAATTTTTTATTAGTTATCTAACTGAGTTTGATAAGGGTTAAGTCATTTAACCAATTTAATTTAATAAGGTTAGTATTTTTTAATTAAAATTAAAATCCAATACTGAATTACAATTCTCTCGAGTGAAAGTATCCAAGCATATCAGGTTTAATAAGCATCATTGTGAGCTAATTTATTTTGCATTTGCATTTAATTACGAGAGATACCCTTACCTTTTGCTGTAGCGTGACCCCGTAAAGTGGAAGCCCACTGCTCTGCTGTATTATTCAGTCAACAATAGAGCTCTCTGCTTCCTTCGCTCCTAAACCTACCCTCGAGCTCTCATGGGCTTGAGTTGGTGGGTTCCAAGGGTCTAACCGAACCCAAACCTCTGATAGGTGGGCTTGGGCAGGCGGAGCCCAAACCCACTATGAAAATGGTTTTTGGGTCAGAGCTCTTAAAGCCCATTCCCGTAAAAAATCGTAAAGCACCAGCAAGCTCAGCATGCGATATTCATTAAGCCCGGCAAATGATATTCATCTTATAAAAGGTATTGAAAGCATCACTTTAGAAATGGATCTGCAGACATATCTCAGATTTCAATTTTGCGAAGTTGCTATTCGGAAGAAACTTACGTTATGATGGTGAAATAATGAATTTTTCTTCGTTAATCTGGAATATGGATGTATGACATGTCAGCTACTTTTCACACTGACAATCGTTTCTGGAATCTTTCCATGTACAGGAATTCTTCAAAGCACAAATTTATATCAGCTCTAGTGCAGAATGGCATTGGAAGCACGACTCTAGGAACAAAATGGCCATGCTGGAATTTTTTTTTGAAAGCAAAGACGTCATTTTTTCCCAATCGAAATGGTCAAAATATTAAATTTTGGTTATTGAACATGCTTTATTTGCAACCATGATGTGTATCTTGATTTATTACCGATGGGATGTTGCAGTCGAAGCAAGTATGGAGAGCATTGACTCTTGGAAGAATTTGGAAGAAATCATTCACGTATCAGATGGAGCCATGGTAGCCAGAAGAGATTTAGCTGCACAGATTCCATTAGAACAGGTCCCATCAGCACAAAAGAAGATTTTTCTGCTATGCAGATAGCAAAATAAGCCTGTTGTTGTCACACCCCAGCTGTTTGAATCCATGGTCGATCCTATACCAACTAGAGCTGAAGTTGCTGGTGCATCTGAAGCAGTTTGACAGCGGGCGAATGGATAATTAGTGCTTTCTGATGGTTCAGCCATGGTTCAATTTCCTTGGAAGGCATTAGCTGTGGTAAGAAGTGTTGGTTTTTGAGAATCGTGAGGTGGTGGAAGGAGGAGAAACTCCATGGAACCTCTAGTTATCTCACCTGTTGGTATTTCAGAACAGAGATGCAGTTCAGCTGCCAAATTGGGCATGCTTTCATTCCCGTAAATTGG
>Ga0307510_10005102_pt1 | contig 15598 bp, 7 predicted proteins | sample 12_EM_MG_FD_207224 | JGI IMG/M metagenome (GOLD analysis project Ga0307510, IMG submission 207224) | Populus trichocarpa ectomycorrhiza microbial communities from riparian zone in the Pacific Northwest, United States - 12_EM | ecosystem: Host-associated > Plants > Roots > Unclassified | place...
ATGACCTTCACCAGCTTCTTTTTTTTTTTTTTTTTGAATTTTTGTTTATTGTCCTTAGCCTAAGGCCATCAGACATGCTTATGAGAGGATATGTACATGTGCGGAAGGGTACTCATCGAAGACTAATGGGAAGAAGTAAAAGGATGTAGAAGGTGGTATTTAAAAGGTGGAAAATGAAAAAGTTCTGGGTCTAGAAGAGACAGAGCCAAGCTGTCGACTTGGCACTTACCCATCAAGAAGGGTCTGGTCGGGGGGGCAGAGGGCGTAGGAGACGGTTGGTGGTGCATTGAAAGTCGCCAAGGGAAATGCCGCCATCAAACGTGCCAAAGACATAAGCATCAAAGGGACAGCTTCCAAAGAAGTGAAGGCGTGGGGAAGATAGGGGGGAGCATTCAAACAACACGTGTTGAGTCATGTTGCGATGACGAACCCTCAGACTAGGCCACTGGGAACAACTCCGTCGACTCAGACTAAGCCACTGAGGACGGGGAAGGGAAGCTCAGGAGGGGGGAGGTGAGGGTGAAAGGGAGGGTGGGCGGAAAGCCTGAGGGTTGTGTAATTGGGCCATGAGGTGATCGAACCTGGCTTGCTTGGATAGGGGCAAGGTAGGGCAAGGGGGTGAGTTATGTTCGGGGCAAAGGGGGTTGTCACCAGCATTGGCGTGAAAGATGTCAGAGTAGGTGATGGTGAACGTGTGGTTGAAGGCGAGCTGCACAGCAGACAAGAATGTACAGCGATCTTTCCAAGAGATGGCACCTTGGATGAAAGGGGGTGGTTTGCCGTCAGGGCGGATAATGGACTGCCAAATGCAGGAATCTCGGCAAAGGAGGTCGTACTGATCCTGCATCATGCGGAGGAGACAGGCTTTGGGGTTAAGAAGGGGGGAGGGAGGGAGCGGGAAGACGATAGATTGTTGCTCCTCTGATAGGGAGTTGATGGTAGCCATGCCCAGAAGACCAGACCACTTGATGGAGTACCTGAAAAGGTCAACGTGATGCAAGGGATCTGCCAAGAGAAAAGAAGACAGGGTCGAAGTAAAGGTGTGCGAAAGATTAAGAAGAGGGTGCTTATGTAAACGAAAAAGATAAGGACAAAGAGAAAGGTCCGGAAGAAAGATTCGGATGTGGTTAGATAAGGATGTGTATGTAAGGCCATTATATAAGGCTTGAAGGAGCACACAGAGGCGATCTCCATCTCTGGTCGCACCATGGTGGACCAACGTCTGCCCTTTAAAGAGCAGGAATGAGGCTGCAAAAGGAGGAGAAGGGATAGTTAGTACTCGGACGAAAAGGTGAAAAGTATCGTAGGGTGGTTGTTTTATGAGATTTTTAGTAGCCTCCTTGGATTCGTGACTTAGTTTGACAATGGTATTGTCGCGAACCTGGGGATGAGTCCGGAAACTCTCATATGTAGGGGAGGGGTAGTGGAAAGGGGGAAAGGAGTCTGGGAGTAGTCTTGTAAGGCAAGTGGGTGGGTTAAGGGAGAGGTGCCAATCAGCAGCAGGGTTGAAAGAAGTAATAGTACAAATAAGGTTAGAAGGGGGAAGGCATTGGATGCAGAGACGAAAGACAGAAGTGAGTTTAGTAATGGTAAGGGAAATAGGGGGAATGGCCATAAGATAATGTAAAGGAACAATGGGGGTGGTTTTGAAGGCCCCGCTCATTTTCTGAACTGCGTCGTTCTGAGCCACTTGAAGAATGTTTAAGAGTCCTTTGATGTGGGGTTGCGTGGAGTAAAGCGGAAACCCATAGGTAAGGACAGGTAAGACAAGGGAGTGGAAGACGCCATGCCAGTTGGCATAGTCGAGACCTCTGACAGAGTTCCCAAGGATGCTGAGGGCACGAACGGTGGAGCGGGCCCGGTTAGCCATGATGGTCATGTGATGTGTCCAATTGAACTGGTGGTGGATGAAAACGCCGAGATAGCGGATGACGGTGGACCGCTCAACAGTGTAAGAACTGGAGCTGGAGGTCCGGGGATGGATAGAGGTGATGAGACAGCCAACAAGGTGTTCAGCGGCATGAGGAGGAGCAAAAGATATGAACTCAGTTTTATCCGTGTCACATTTTAACCCGTTCCGTCCTAACCAGGCCATGATCTCCTGAAGACCACGCATGGCATTTTGAGAAGATGATCAATGATCTTTGGCATTGGAAAAAATAGCGCCGTCATTGACATACATGTTAAGGCCTCAGCGAGACCAAGAGCCGTTGATGAATTTGAGAAGGGGAGACATGTAAATAGTGGATAAAATAGGGGAAAGGGGGGAGCCTTGGGGGGTGCCGTGGTCAAGAAGGATGGGGTCGGATTTCATACCATTGAATGATAGTTGGACATGGCGTTCAGAGAGGAAGGATTTGATCCAATCGTATAAGGAGGGAGGGAAGCCGAGGTTGTGGAAAATGTGAATGACGCGCACAATATTGATGTTGTCAAAGAAGCCCTAAATGTCAAAAAGTACCACAGACACTATGAAGCTGGTCTGGACAGCAGCTTGTGTGTTGTGAACTAGACATAGAGCGGCATCAATGGCACAATGATAAGCGTGTGACCCAAATTGGGTTGGAGGGAGGATGTCATAGTGGTGAATGTCATTGAGGATACGTTTGGCGATAATTTTCTCCAAAAGCTTGCTGCAGCATTCGAGGAGGGAGATGGGACAGTAGGCTTTGGGGAGGCTATAGTCAGGTTTCTTAGGTTTAGGAATGACGGCCACGAGGGCATCAGACCAAGGGTGATGACCGAGGGAAACGGCATTGTTGAAGAGATCAAGGAAGCGATCAGGGCGGGAATGGAAGGCCCATTTGAGAAGTTGATATGTAATCCCACTGAGTCCAGGGGCTGACTTATTGGAGGTGGAGGAGAGTGCGGCCACGATTTCATCCACTGTAATGGGTGGTAGGGATCATTGGGGAAGGGGTGTGGGGTCGTCGGCCTGAAAGGGGTTAACCTCCGGATGGTCAGTGAGAAAAAAGCGGTCTTTGAAAGCTTCCATCATCTTGTTGACATCATCCGACAAGCGAAGAGGTGCAACAAGAAGAGGTGGGATGCGTTTGATAGATTGGCCTTTATGCCAGGCTGCTGCCTCCCAGAGGTTGTCAGAGGTTGTGTGATGAAGGAAGTTGTGGGCCCAGTTACGCTTAGACTGGGCAATAACTTTACGAAGGTGTTTGATCGCTAGTTTCTTAGGTGCACTGGAGGAGGCGTAGACCCCTGAAAGGGCGGTGTCGCAATCTGGGTTCCACCAATGGACACCACGGGGGTCAGGGGCTTTACGGTGGCTGAAGACACGTGAAGAGGTGTGGTTGATGTCCTCGTGTAATTGACGAGCGGCGGCATCGAGAGTGGGAATGTCAGTGATGGCAGGGGAGGGGAGAGGTCCGAAGATCTTGAGCCAGGAGTCCATATATAAGTCATCAACAGCAAAGCCAGTGAGAGTGGGAGGAGGTGCGATCGCGATAGATTCAGCAGGGTACCAGAGGAGGCAAAGTGCCGCATGGTCAGAGGAAAGCGACTTCTGAAAGGAGATGTGCAGGTCAGAAATCTGTCCGGAGATTGCCACTGCTTCATTAAGAAGGGCTAGATCCAACACCGAAGGGTGGCGATCGTCACGGCCACTCTCCCATGTAGCAACGCGGGGTGGGTTGAGGAGCTCAAGTCCCTGGTTGTCAAACCAGTCGACGAGTTCTGTAGCCCAGGGAGAAACGGTAGAGTAGGGGAAAGACCAAATATGTGAGTGTGTGTTAAAATCGCCAAGAACTAAGGTAGGGATAATGGGGTCAAGATCATTGGAGAGGATATGTAAGAGGTTATGGGAATGAGGTTCATCCAGAACACGATGGTAGACGTTAAGTAAGCAGAGAATCTTGTCACCAAAGGTAAAGGTAAGGACCATAGATTCGAGAGAAGAGAGGGGATGAGAGGTATTGTTAGTGATGGAGAAAGTACGTGCTAAGTCATATTTGACATAAGCAGCAACGCAAACAGTTTTTGGGTCAGTAAAAGAAGGAAGGAAGCAGTCCCACATGTTATTATTGGTTGTGCCAGGAATGGTGGAGCCAAGGGGGTCGGTGTCAGAACAAGCTGTAGTGACTGTTCCAACCCAAGGTTCCTGAATTAAGATAATGTCAGCAGTAGTGGTTTGAAGGAGGGAATGAGTCAGATGACTCTGTTGATTCATGTTAACCGACATAATCTGGATGGGGCGTTCAAACATTAGTTAAGGACTGGATAAGGTCTGGAATGCTCTTGATGCCAAGAAAGTAGGCCTGGGCAACACTGGGAGCGGAGAGGTTGCATAATTCCTCAATTGGGAGGGATCGGAAATAAGCAGTGTCAGTGACATTTTTAAACCTGCGGAGTTCAGCAGAGAGGAAATCAGTGGAGAACGGGTTAGATGTCCACTCATTGGGAGGCGGGGAGTTGGCAACGTGGGTGGGACGGAAAACAATTTGTTCGTCATCTGTAGGTTGGGAAGTGGGGACGTCAGTGGGGGGAACGGGGGGATCAACAACCATAGGGCGATCAAGTTCTTCTGTCGAAGAGTCGCCGGTGCAGTTAAACTCATGGCAGAACTTTTTACAAAGGGGGCATGAAGGATCACGGGCGAGGTGACCCTTGCCTGGGAGTTTGGCTGCAATGCAATTGATACAGCTAAGGGGGCAGTTACAGTCAAGGTTAGTATGAGTAGCGCGGCCTTTGCAAAAACTGGCATGGTCACGATGGGCATGACGTCCTCCGCAAATAGGACAGATGATGACATTATGAGACATGCGACAGCGTTCGGTCGAATGACCAAGACGGTGGCAGCGGTCGCATTGACGGATGAGAGGTAAAGAAGTGAAGAGCTTGGCTTCACAGGGAGCGCCAAACATGAAGACAGGGTTTTTCGTGACGCACGAGAGGTGTGACCCGTCGGGATCTAAGAAAGAAATGATAACGGAGGAATGGGTTTGAGAGTCAGTGAAGGAGGCGCGGAGCCATTTAGGTGGAGAAACAATGGTGGCGCCATTGAAGGCAGCATTGGCCTTGATTTCGCGTGCAAGAGCCTCCAAAGAGGGTCGATTACCTTGATCGTCATATGTGATGGGGACAAAGTTGATACTAACGTGGGTATATCCACATTGGGGAAGGATAACAGCTCTGGAGCCGAAAGGAGAACATAGGACGGCACTGTAACGTTTGATGTCATCATTAGAAGGTTGACCTGCAAAAGTAAGAATGAAGTTTGAGGAAAGCTGGGAGCTCCAGCAGCCTCCGAGGAGGTTAAAGGGAGGGGGGCCCCCAGGGAAAGCTTGGCGGATGCTTGTCTGTAAAGAACGAACAATCGCGGCCAGGTCACCGTGCGGCCCTTGCAGGGCACACATGGTGGGGTCATGTGTGATCATGAACTCTGTAGTGTTAACCGGACAAGGCCAGGGGCGCTGGTTAGTGGCTTTGGACTTGGCCGGTTTGGCCGGGGCAGTAGAGAGAGCGGCCTCATTCTCGAGGGCACGCTTGTAAGCTTGCTGGAGTGCTAGTTTACTTACGTTTCAGGAAGTGACTGAGAGACGGAAACGGGTCTCATAAGCGCGGAGGAGCTGGTCGCGTGACATACTCTGGAGTTGGGAATCAGTGAGGTTACTGGGTTGGGGAGCTGTCTGAATCGGGGAGACAACAACGGGTGCAGTGTGCCAAGGGGCAGCCGCAGCAGCGAAAGAGTGGGGCTTATTACCTTTACCCATGACATTCCATGGGGCATTGGGTGGAGGAGCCAGAGCCGGTTGAGGTGGGGGAGGGGGAGGTTGGTTAATGGTAGCGATCGGTGGCTGAGATGGTGCACGACCAGGGAAGAGCTTGATGGAGTTAAGTGGAGCGTTTGAGGTGGGGTTCAGAGGGTGAGGAAAAGGACGTTCGGGTAGGTCAGGGAATTTGGGCAGGCCGCTGCATATGCCATCAGAGACAATGGTAAGGGGGTCACGGCCTGTGGCTTCAAATCGCTTATAGTCGTTGACAAAATTCCAGAAGGGGAAGATGTCAAACTCAGAAAGATGATGATCAGGAGAAAGGTGGAAGTGGCGACAAAAGAAAAGACCTGGGAGGGTCAGGATATAGTCTTGCTGTATGTCAGTGGGGGTGTGAGAAGGTGGGAGCGAAAGGCGGCTGAAGTAAAGGCTTCGGAGGTAGGAGTCTGGCCAGTCAGGTTCATCAGAATCCTCCATATGAGGATCTCTGTAGAACCATGTGGGGATGTCACCAGTAATGTCCACATGATCAGAGGAGCCGGGTGGGGCATCCTGTGGAAGGGGACATGGGGGGCGCCAGGAGGCAGCCGCAGCGGATGGAGAATAAGCCTTGGCCGGCTGTTCCAACGCCTGGAGGTGTTGGGAAAGTGCAGAGAATTGAGACTGAGCGGCAAAGGACGTCTCCTGGAGCTTAGCCAGGAACGACTCCGACATGCCGCGGATAAGGGACTCGATAGAAGAAGTAGGGGGGTCAAGGGAAGACGAAGAAATGGAGCCCGCAAGCTGCGTGTTCGGAGGCCCTTGAGGCTCAAATGCAGAAGGGGCGCAAGGGTACTCAAACGCCGTAAGCGTTGACATATCCACGTGCATCATGGCAGTTTCAAAAGAGTTGGACGGAGGTCCCACGGACACATCCATCGGAGGAGGACGGATCGTAAGAGCCGGTGGCTCAGTATTGGGTCGGGTAGGGGGCAGGTCAACCACGGGCAAAGCCCGGGGTGTCATCTGGTCTGGGGACCGGCCCGGGACGAGAGAATCTGGAGAAGGGGCAAGGGAACGAGATCGAGATACAGAATGGGACTTAAGGGGGCCTGGAGAGGGGCCGGCAACAGAGTTAGACCGATCAACACAAGTTTTATGGCGTGAAGAACGGGCAACAGAGGAAGAAGTAAGGGAGGGTTTAGGAGCCCGTTTATCAAAGTCGTCGAGAAGCACAGCCTTGAGCTCCTCATTCTTTACCTTGAGAGTGCTCTTGAATTCAGCAATCTCGCGTTCAGAGCGTTCGGTGGCTTCAGCTTTGAGGGCTCTGAGAGTGTCATTATAAAAAAGAAGGGCATCACATTTGGCAGCCGCTTCGGCTTTTGTGCGCTCGTCACATATATAGTTGGAAAGGTAGGCCTCTCCTTCGGTGTCGACTCTGACCTTGGCGGCCTGGAGGGCTTCGATAAGGAGGGGTTCAGCGGTAGTAGCAACGGCCTCCTGGGCCATGAAACGCTTGGCGGTATCTGTGAAGGAAGCGAGGGTAGCAGTAGACCATGCCGCAAGGCGAGGGTCCCGGTCAGTGGCATCGTGAAGAGAGGAAAGGTCATCAGAGATGACAGCGTCTATGAAGGCCAATTGGATCTGGGTGCATCTGACATCAACCCATTCATCCATTTCATGTGTTAAGGAGCAGAGTTTGTCATTAATGATGGTGCGGTGGGCAGCATGTATGTTCTGCGCGCAAGACATGAGGACAGTTTCATAGTCCGCTTTGGTAATGGGGTATTGGCATTCCTCGAGGCATCGAAGGCAAATTTCCCATGCCTCAGTGTCAGGCTTGTCAGGGTCAGTAATGAGGGTTTTAAAACGGTTATCAAAAAAGGAACTGAGAGAAGAGACAGTAGTCGAGAGCAGTTTGAAGGATTCGAGTTCATCTGTGGACAGATCTTTGAAGGCGTTGGGTAGAGGGTTGGCATTGTGAGTGCGACGAATGCTGTTGTAAATGTGGACAAGGATTTGGGAAACGGTGGAGAGCCAGAGCTCGCGATGGGGGGCGGAATCATCAAGAGGGGTGTTGGAAGGGGTAAGGAAGCCGTGGGAGAGGATCTCCGAAACACGTTGGAGGGCCGTGTAGGCGACTGCTCCTTGAGGAGTGTCGGGAAAATCGGAGAGGAGGATGGGATTGGTGATGGTGATGGGATGAGAGGGTTTGAGACTTTCGGCGAGAGCGACAGTGAGCTGGCCGAAGGGGATGGGTACCAGAGGTACTGGAGCGTTGGGGATGAAGGTTTCCATGGACGGCTTGACCTCGTCTGACACACAGATCAATCAGTGATTGTATTCCCTACTTCTAACTGCCACGTTCTTTTGGCAAAACAGAAAAAAATTTGCCACGGAGGTGGTGGTTGATAATGATGGACCCCTTTACCAGCTTTACCTGCTGACACACCGACGGATTGTCGACTCCCTGGCTGCTCTATCCTGGCGCTTTTGTTCCTTCTCAGGCCACTTCGGGGTTTCGATTTCCCCCAGCGCGGTTTCTATCATAGAAGACAAAAAAATCCCATGCAATTCGATTTTCATCCCAAGTGACCCCGAATCGACATCTCTTCCTCTTCAGTTCCAGTTCTAGGCCAGTTATCTTCACCTTGATTTGAGGACACAAATAGCGTGATCTGTGATCACCTACCGTACTGGTACTGGTACCAATGCAACACCTTCTACTCACGGACCCACGCTGTTTGTTGGTGGTGGCCGTCGGTGACCAATTTGTTGGAATGGGCGCTTGTATGCTATTCTCGTCGGTATCGTGGCGGAACTGCTATACTGTACAGTATTGCACTGTCTGCCGCTCCGAAACTGCCCTGGACGCCTCCCCCGCCCCGTCTCACCCCCTATCAGTGATGGGTGGCGTTCCACCCTTTGCCTAAGGACTCGTACCTCCATGGCTCTATTAATAGTTTTGCCCTCCGACAGATCCTTGTTTGACACGGCGCATGCCGTCATCTAGGTCTACCAGCAGCCACCAGACAAAGTCGTGATGCGCCAGTTTTCCAGTCAGTATTGTCCCAACTGGGTGTTCCATGTAAGACAGAGAGAGATATAGATATAGATATGTGGTCTGTCCATGGCTGTGTCTTAGGCACCTCTACTATTCATCTTCTACCGTGTCATGGTGGTTACTCTCTTGTTTGGCACTCTTCCGAAGGCATCTCAGAGATGCCTCATGCCCACGTGAGAGAAATTAACGCCGCTCTCTGGTCGTCTGCGCCGCAGCGCTCGCAGACAGTGATACTGTAGTCTTACTCATTTCTCTTGAGCCGACTCAGATTTCGTTGTCCGTACCATCTGTAGGCACGGACTCGCCTCGCATTGTTTCTGGGGAAATGCCATGTCAAATGCTGGGCGCTACTGTATCAAGGGAGATAACTGGACTTTGGCAACTATGGACAACCTACGTACATCATCTGGGTTTACCACGCACATCCCGACAGAAAAATGGTACAACATTACTAGGGAGAATTCTGTCGATCTCAACGACCCGCCTTGGCTATTTGTTTACATATCGAAGCTGATGCAATAAGAGTCCAGGAAAGCAAAGTCGATTCTCTTGATCTCATCTAGCGATTGTTGCTCTACATCCCTCTCTTGCACAAAGCCGCAAAGGTAACCCGGTACACACATGCCCTATTAATAGCGCAGGACAAAAGTCGGCAAGCGCACAGGGAAAACTTGGGCATTGATAAGTCCGTCTAGTCCCTGGATCGACGACTCTCAGGGTGATATGCGTCCACGTGAGACCGTGGCAGGGAAACGGCAACGCACCGGCACCAGCTCTGGCTCCAGCTTGCACAACTAGCTGTCTGGCGGCGTAGAATTTCGCGATTGGCAGTACGATACGTAGACGGCTACCATGATCGATCCTCCCTCCCTGCTGTGGACACGAAGACGTATATTTGGAGAAAAAGGTGGCGATTGGCAAATGGGTGTGTGTTATGGTTGAATGGGGATGATGGAGATGAGATTTCTTTCTTCAGAATGAGCCCTGAGATGGAACCTATGTGGGCTGGGACACTCTCATACCACCACCATCCCTAGGAAATAGATCCTAGGTTGTTGGTCGTACTAGCTCTACATCGTCTACTATACAACAATACAGTCTTCGTTGCCCACCTTGTCAGCCCTCCCCTCCCTACCGCCCTTGGCTACGGCCACCATGACTTTCCCCCCTCTCGACCCCGAGTCGTTCCACCCCGTTGGGACGGCCCATTCTAAATTCCTCCCCATTGCGGACATCCACACGATGCTCCCCCTCACCATGCCCGAATCCAACCCAGACGCCATCGTCGGCGACGACGACTCCGTGGCTGTCGACTGCGTCCGCGCCCTCCTCGACTCCGACTTCACTGAATCCCACGCATCCTGGATTCAACTTCTTCTCGCCCTTGTCACAGATGCCCGCAACAGCCTCCTCACGTCCGTCCGAGCCTCCTCTCTCAGCCAGTTTTCTGCCCTGAGCCCCTCCGAGACCCTCCACCTCACCGCTCTGAAGTGTTCCCTTGAGTCTCTCGACACCTTCTTCGCGGACACCCAAGACGACCCTGAGGACTGGATCACCTGCATGGGGTGCGCCACTACATTCCAGCTCCCCGTCTCCAAAGACGACTGGGACGTCTACCTGTCTAAATGCAGCAGCGACATTACTGCCGCTTGCTCACTCATCGTCGAGGAAGCCGTCGAGGCAGCCTGCTTCCACGTGCAGGCGTGGGCTGATGGGGAGCGTGTGGCTGCCCAAGACGCTGCGATCCAACGCCTTGTGGCTGATCACTCCCCTGATATCTCCAACCTCATTTCCGACCCTCGTCTGATCGAGTGGTCCCGTCGCCTCCTCGAGGTGATGAAACATCATTTCACTGAGACCCTCGTTACCGAAGCTTCCTCCACCCTCCCCACGCACCTGTCTGACTGCCTTGATGCTGAGCGTCAGGCCAAAGTCGACGCTGCTCGCCAGGATGCCCACGCAGAGGCTAAGCGTCTCTATCATGCAGAACTGACCCGTCTCCAGTCCAGCGCCCTCCAGGAGGCTGCCCGTGACTTCGAGACATGGAAATCTACCACACTTATCCCCAAATGGCAGGCCAAGGAAGCCTCTGCTAAAGCGGAGAAGCTTCAGGAGCTTGACGCTTTCAAACACGGCATTGCCATCGAGCTGGAAGAACACAAGGAGAATGCCTGCCTTGCTGCGGTGAAGTCCCTTGTCCTCTCCAAAACCGAAAGCCACTCACGCTGCATGGAGCGCCGTGCGGACCCCACCCGTGCTTCCCGCAGCGTTTCCCGCACACACTCCCCGTCTCCCTCTCCCAGTCAGAAGTTGGACAAGACGCCGACAAAGGCGGACTTCCAGGTGAGCAGTCAGACTTCCTCTGCTCCTCTTTGTGCCCCCATAAGTGACCACGCTTGGGGCCGGGCTGGACCTAGCGTCGCCCAAGAGTTCTCTACCCCTGTTCCTCCCACACATCCCGTTGTGCCACTGGCTGGGCCCGACAATGCGAAAGCGTCGGTGGGGACCCTTGGGGATCCTGGCTCTGGCTTACCCTCGACCCCGACTAGCTGCCTCCCTGAGGCACTACCCTCCGCAGCCCCTCTTGAGACTGTGTCTACGAACGCCACGGTAGACGTCGTGATGGCACCGGCCGCTCCTCTTGGAGATGTCAGCCCTAGTTCAGTGCGACCGGTCCCCGGTCCCGATGTCACGTCAGCAGAGTCTGCCTCCTCCCTGCGACCCCCCTTGGTAGCACGCTACCAGTCGGTGACCCCGTCACCTACTCCCCCGACTGCCCCCGAGACGATGGAAGAGCACCTGGTGCGCCTCCTCAGCCTCCAAATCACGGCTTCCCTTGCCCCCATTCAGTCCTCTGTTGCCGACATTGGCATCCGCCTCCGCGCTGTCGAAAACAGTGCCACGTGGGGTGAAGATGACAATGCCTCCTTAGGCCTCAGAGGATATGACGAAGGCTACGGCTACGATATCCCCACTACACTGCCGCCTCGAGGTGAGGAACACGTGGATTACCATGTAGAGTCCGCTCCCTCCTGCGCTGCTGCTGAGGATGCTGAAATGGAAGATGCCCGTCGCTGCTTTGAGAGCCACGACGACAATGAGGACCCACACCTGTTCTTTGAGATGGTCATCATGACTGCTCGCAACCAGATGCGCGACGAAATGGAACCCGCACACCTCTCCACCCTTGCCGACATTGCTGCTGAAGACTGGGACAATTTTTGTTCCGTCGTCGGCGTCGACTGCCTCCACGTTCCCCCAGCCCCCAATGTCCACGACGCCTTCGTCCATCGCACCCGCATCTGGCTCATTAAAGCACAGGTGGAGGAGGACCTGAAACGCACACTCTGCGCAGAACGCGGTTCCACCACGCCTCCTGCCGGCCCGTCTCTTACTGGTCCTCACCTTATGCCCGATGGCCCGTCCAACGTCGCCCCATCCCGCCTCTCAGAGCCCATCTCCATCTCCTCTGACGGGTCCAAGATCTCCGGCTTCACCAAAGCCTCCCCCGCTCCCGCTCCGACCCGCACTCGTCCAGTAGGATCCGCCCTTGACCTTGACACCCCGCCTCCTGGTGACGGCGTCGGTTGGTCAGTCATGGGTGGGAAGCGGGGCCGTTCGTTTGCTTCGATCGCTGCCACCGCCGCCCATCATGCCACGCCCCCTACTACTGCCCTGCCCCCATCAGCTGCGTCAGCGGCACATGGCTTTCTAACAAAGCCACAGCTCGACTCCCTGACCCGCGAACAGGTTATCAATGCCCACAACACACGGTTCACCCCGAAACTCGGTCTCCGCATCCTGAAAGATTGTGCTGTCGCCGCCTTCCTCGACAAGGCATCGCGTCCCGCCCCAAGTCCGGCCCCCACCCCCCGACCAATCTCCAAAACGGAGTTCACCCTTGTCTACAACACCCGTGCCGGTGACCTCTCCGCCCCCTCTGGCCGTCGTGGTGACGCCGCTTCATATGTCCGCGCTATCCAGAAACACGTCAAGGACGCGGGCACCAAACAAGCCAAGCTGATCGGTGGTCGCTGGACCAGCCAAATGTCGCGCAACTTTGTGCTGACATTTAATGGGAACCCCTCCCTCGATGACGTCCTACGTCTTCGTTCCACCTTTGCGCGCGTCTTCGGACCGCACTATTCCATTGTCCCATCCCGCGGTTACACGCGTGTCGTTCTCAACTCTGTTCCCACCATGTGCGAGACGCTTGGTGCTCCCCTCCCTTCAGCTGCGGCCCTCTGCACTGAGCTTGCTTGTAACGCTGGTCTCAAGGACCTCATCCTGCTAGGGGATCCATACTGGCTGACGGCCAGGCAACCCAATGCTCATCATGGCTCTATCTCTGTTGCTTTCCTTGACCTGGACGGTTTGCATCTTAAGGACATTATGCGAAACCCGCCTTTCCTGTTTGGTAACCGCACCACTCGCCCCCGTAAGTACGAGGCACGCCCACTGATCACCCAGTGCACACGCTGCTGGGCACTTGGTCACGATGTCGCCCGCTGCCCGCGTCCAAAGGACGTAATTGTTTGCCCCATCTGTGTGGGCGCCCACGCTAAAGATGAGCACCATAAAAAGTGCCAGGCGGTGTCTAAACACACTGAGGTCTATTGCACCTGCCCTATTGTCTGTATTAATTGCCGATGGGCTCGTAAACCCTCAAAGGGTCACTCCGCCCTGTCTCTCTCCTGCCCCCTCCGTTCCAAGTTCCGGTCCCCCATCGTCTGAACTGGTGACTCCTCTGATGAGGAGAAGAAAGGTGTCAATGCTGCTGCTACCATGCACCGCGCTCTGTCTCCTTTGCCCAATGTTGTGATGCTCTCTGACGGAGAGTCCTCTGCACCCCCGATCGTCGCCCCTGCATCGTCACTATGATTGATACACCCATATCAATCGTGTCGGTAAACATGCGGAAACGGAACCTGTTGTTCATTGCCTTCCTTCAGGCAACCCATGCCGACGTTGTGATGGTCCAAGAACCTTGGTTCGGCCATCTCATCCCCTCCCGTTCTGACTCCAACCCTGATGGCGATGAGGTCCGAGGCTTTGCCGCCCATCCTGGGTGGGAATTCTTCGCCCCGAAGCATCAAAAGGGCGATGTGTGCAAAGTCGTGACATATGTCCGACAGTCCCTCCTGCTGTCCCAGGATGTCCGAGTGGTGTCACTGGATGATCACCATCTTGCCTCCCCTACCTCCCAAGCCCTTGAAGTCTCCATTTCTGGTACGTCTTTCATCCTTGTTAATATATATCACCACGTCGTGAATCATCGCCCGGCTCTCGAACATATTTTACGTTCCCCCCTGGACACTATTCTCCCTACTTATGTCGTTGGAGACTTTAACACGCACTCCTCCACCTGGTCCTTCCCGGGGGCCACTGTGTCGAGTTGGGCCAGCCCTCTCGAGGACTGGTTCGAGGACTCCGACCTCTCACTTGTCAATCCTACAGGGTTGGCTACGCGTCGAGGCGAGGCCAGACAGCGTGACTCCATTATCGACTTGGCTCTCCTAAATGATTCGGCCCTATGTACTGGCAGATTCTCCCCCGTTTCTATCTCTTTTCTTGACTCCCTTGGCTTGGACCATGCCGCACTATCTATTACCTGGTCTCCCCCTTTTGAACCCCTGCCCTATGTCCCCACATTACTTCCTGGCTTCGTTATTGATGATTCCCTGGTCGCCTCTTGGACCAAAGACTTTGCCTCCCTACCTATGCCCCCTGTCTCCGACCTTGCCTCCCTCACCCGCGCCGCGGATGCCCTCGACGCAGACATTTATGCCGTCTCGGGGAAGCTGTTCAAATGCCGACACACACCGGACTTCCGGGGCCTCCGTTGGTGGAACATACACTGTGAGGCCGCCCTCACGGCTGTTACTTCCATCCGAGGCGAGTCCCGCAAAAGTGCTATTAAGGCCCTACAACAGACTATCACCGAGGCCAAACGCGGATGGTCAAATGACAACCTCACCACAGTTACACTCGACACCTTGTGGAAGGCCACTGCTTGGCGCCACGGCAGACGGGCCAACAAAATTCCCCCACTCCTGAAACTAGACGGCTCCCTCGCCATGTCGCACACCGACCTCCGCCAGGTCCTGTCCGACCGCTTCTTCCCGACGGTCCCCAAGCCCATCCCTGACTCGGACCCATCTGACCCCCCACCTCATCCCGCCCAGGAGTTTACCCCGATTTCTGATGAAGAAGTGTCTCAAAACCTCTCCCACACTTCCAACAAATCTGCCCCAGGCCCTTCTGGCATCACCTACAAACTCCTTAAGTGGTGCCACGCTGCCGCTCCCTCCCGCCTCACCTCACTCTTCAATGCCGCTATAAGCCTTGGATATCACCCTTGGCGTTCGGCAACTGTGGTTCCCATCCCAAAACCCGGTAAAATAGATTACCAGGTTGCGAAGGCATACCGCCCCATCTCCCTCCTCGAGTGCTGTGGCAAGCTCTTGGAACGGATCGTCTCCAAACGAATCCTTCTCGACGCCGTGCATTTCCACCTCTTTCCCCCCCACCAGTTCGGCTCTCGGGACTATCACACGGCATCTGACGCCGTCCTCAGCATGGTCCACACGGCCCAGACGAGTGTCAAGAGCGGGCACGTTGCTGCCCTCCTCCTCTTCGACATCCAAGGCTTCTTTGACAATCTCCATGTCAGTCGCCTTGTCCACATTTTCCGTCTTTTAGGCTTTGCCCCCTCCTTGTGCGACTGGGTCCGATCGTTCCTCATGGATCGTCAGATCACTCTGTCCTTTAACGGCGAACCCCTCCCCGAAGTCATTCTCAACCATGGCACCCCCCAAGGATCCCCGCTCTC
>Ga0307510_10005103_pt1 | contig 15596 bp, 5 predicted proteins | sample 12_EM_MG_FD_207224 | JGI IMG/M metagenome (GOLD analysis project Ga0307510, IMG submission 207224) | Populus trichocarpa ectomycorrhiza microbial communities from riparian zone in the Pacific Northwest, United States - 12_EM | ecosystem: Host-associated > Plants > Roots > Unclassified | place...
CAAGCGTGAACCCCTTGCTCCCGGTCGCGCCCGGGAGTGGACGAAATCTGCGATCGTATCGCGGCGCCTTGGGCGAGGTCAGCTCGACCAGGGGTGGCCTGGCGGTTGAAGGAACCCATAGCAATTCAATGCCGGCATGGTTTTCCGCGCCGGATTTTAGTACTGGCCATAGCTCTTCCCGCTGCGCGCTTTCGCTGCTGAGGTCGGCGGGAGAAGCCCCCGGGTAAGACGTCGCGTATCGGGAGCGCGCCACCATCCGAACCGCCAGCCGACGTGCGCGCGTGTCGTTGAAGGGATCAGTGAAGGAGCGCAGCGAGCCTGCTTCGTTCCAAACGAGGTCGAGATGATCGGCATCGTTGCGGGTGGGCACTGCCGAGCCTGCGGCACCTGCGATCGAGCGCGGTATGTTCTGAATGTCGAATAGCACATTTTCCCGGTACCTGGCTTCGAAGCTGAACAAGTCGGGCTGATCGGAAACGCCTTGGATCACTGGCTTTGTCGTTTGATTGCGCGCGGCATCCGGGCTGAAGTCCAGCCACCCGCACTCGCATAAGAGCGACCCGGTCGAGTTTCGGTGGAAGCTGACACCGCCGAAGAGATAAAGCAGCTTGCCATCCTTAACGCTCGGCACCGGCCTGCAATCCGATGTTTGAGTGACTGGGGCGCCACCCATGATCCTCGGCCAATCGGCAGGGTCTTTTCGGCGCGCCATGCCCAGGCGCTGGGTGCCAGGAAGGGCGTACCACTCGGCGAAACGAGGGGCTACCAGGGGCTTGGCTACGTGGTGTTGAACCGTGAATTTCAGCGAGGTGTGAAGGGCAGGCAGCCGGATGTGGCGCGCAATTCGGAGCCAGGCGGAGCGGGTCGCCGCGCTAAGAGTCTGCGGCGTCGTCCCCTGAGGGATCCGCAGTGCATTGCCGACGCTTTGTGTACCGATGGTTCCTCGCGCACGCAAAGCGAGCGCATCCCTCATTCCAATGAACGCGTTCACCGCGGCCTGGGCCACCGGGTGCCCCGCGAGCGTCGTGAACGAGTCGCGGATCGGCCAGATTTCAAGCTCCAGTTCGTCTCCGGGAGCAACGCCGATCGCCAGCTTCGGAACGGTCATTGGGCCGCCATCGCCGTCAAAGGTGCTCGTTGTTTCCCCTGTCAGGAAGCCACTTTCTTTGCTGGATGGCAGTGTCTGGATTTCAAGGCAGATAGGCTTGAGTGAGGAAGCTGTGAATTTCCCGATCCAGAAGGGCAACTCGGGCACAAGATCAATATTTGGATCATCCTGCAGAATCGTTGGCGAGGAGGCGGACCACCGGAGTGACGCGCCGATATGCGTGACTGTTGGATCGGCGTAATAAGGATTCACGCGAAAGGCTGCGGACGCAGGTTGGAGTTTGAACAAGTTGCCGACGCGCGGTTCTGTTGGAGGCGCCGATTCGGGTACCGGACGAAGCTCTCCCTTGTCCATGTCGATCCGAAGATAGACACCACGCTCGGCTATCTCCTCACCGTTCGCGCTGTCGTCAAACGCTCCGGCCTGCTCTGCTGTGTCAAAATCGACCCGTGGCGAAAGAAGTAATCGGCGGACGGTCGATTGGGGTCGCAGATCGCTGCGGACGACCAGACGCGCTTCCCCTTCGTTGGGCAGGTCACCGCTCGCGAATTTGTTCAACGCATCATCGTTGGGGATTAGCAGTACTGGTGCTGGCGGGCGCTCGGCGGGCCCGAAAAGCAGCGGAGCGCCATTCACGCCGTTTCCCAGCGCGTGTTTGTCGAGAACGTTCCTCCCGGTCTCGCTCCGCACGCTGGATCCGTTCAGTTTGCGACATCGCATCAGGAACCGATAGCGCTTGTTGGCGCGAAGGATCGGGCCAAGCCTGGGTCCGTTCTGGTCCCACGCAAATCGCATCTCTGCGGCAATCGGCAGGTCCCCGCCAGCACCAGACTGGCTGCCGACTTGCGGGGCGTCATCCGTCGGGGGGGTGCGGGGGGGCGTTGGAGGCGGGGATTTGGGCAGGCCGATATTGCTGCCAGTCCAACAGAGAATATTCTCCGATGGAATTGAGATGCTGGTCTTTTTACCTGCACCGTCATATTCGGTCTTCGAACGAACGATCGGAAGCACATAACCTTCGTCTCGGGCGCGGAAATCGGCATAAGGGTGATCAGTGGGACCATTGCCAAAGCCGGTCGGGACTGGCTTTCCGAACGCCCGACTAATCGCGGGATAGACGATATCGCGCTCGCCTGCGGGGAAGATCCTGTTCCTGGAGTCGACGATATCAAGCCGATATCCATCGACCAGATCCTCGGCATACAATGTTCGGGGCTGAGCCCGCGCCGCATCCGCAATCGCACGGTCTTGCGACACCGAAAATGGGACATGCGCTTCGCTATCGAGCAAGGCAATACCACGGGTTCGGAGACCCGTCTGGTCAAGCGGCAATTCGTCCAGCGTCGCGCCGCTGTTTGACGCTGACAGGGTTCCTTGAAGCTGCGATTTGAAGGAAAGGGTCGATGCCATGGCATCAATCGTCTCGAGGCGAAAACGCATATCGCTATCGAGTGCGGGCACAAGGCCGCCCGCGCCAATCCTGAGTTGCACGAAACCATCCGCAAGGGGAAGCGACGGGACTCGCGAGATATCGGCCGGGTTGCGGGACTGGCTATGCTCCCATTGCGGGCAAGGCTCGAAAAGGGAAGTCGCGCTGTCGACCACGAACGCGGTGCGCGGCCGACGCTGCGAAGCCGCGACGCCGGTTAGCCTCACGGAAACGTAACCATAAGCGCGCGCTCCCCCGCCAACGAGCGCGGCGAGCGAGGCCTCGTTTAGCGCCACTGGCACGTCCACGATCAGCCTGAGATATTTGCGCACTGTGGGGTGGGCCTGAAGGCCTGCCAGATATCGCGAGGCGATCAGCCGATCCGGATTGGGAGCGGCCGGCGCGTCGTCGCCCTGTTCCGGAAGCGAAGAATTCTCGGCCATGGCGAGATCAAACGCCGCGAAATTGAGGCGCAGGCGATTTTCGGCGACCGCCAGGCCCCTGTTGACGTCGTAGATCGGTTGCTGAAGCGGATCGACGAATTGCTCTATCCCCATCGGGGCGTCGGAATCCTTCCTGAGGTCATCGAACATTCGCCAGCCCTGTTCAGGGGGCAACGCCGCGATCATCGCGCCGGACGTCAGCGCTGTGCGTACGGTCGTGAATTTGTTCTCCAATGTCGCAACAACCGCTGCGTCGTGAACCACACCACCAAAGGTAGCCCCGCCAGGGACCGGTGTGAGATCGGCGCGTTTGGCCACACGCCCGTAGCTACCCATGTCATCGCCCAGTGGCATGGCAAAAAATGCGGGCATCGCTCCGAGCCGTTGGGCGTCGGCCAGACCCAGCGCGCGATCCTGCGGATTGTCGGCGCGGCGACGAATTCCGACCACCAAATCAGCGTCCTGGATTCGCGCTTCCTCGTCCGCAGTTAAAGCTCCCGCCATTCTCGTGGCATGTGCCATCAACGTGATCGCGATGTCGGTCTTCACCCGGTGCTTGGCGAGTGTTGCCAGATTACCGTAGCTATAGCTTTTGATGAAGGTGGCGGACGGTGTGGAGCCTTTCCAATGCTCCAGGGCGGCCGCGAGGACACTGGAATCACTCCATAGATCTTTCCACAGTTCGGTTGCCTTATCAGCATGGCTATCGGTGGCGCCGCCGCCCGGCTGGGCCACGATCATAGTCGATACAGGCGGATCGGCTTCGCTTTGGCCCTGTTTGTGCCAGGCGATCTCGACCGAAGCGCCGGCGATGCGGCTGGGCCATTCCTCGATCGGAAAACCCGCAGGGTCCGGGATCGGACGCAGTACAAGGCTCACTACGAGCTGCCTGTGCCCTTGCGCGTCGATGACATAGCCGTCGGGGATCGCGACGCATTCGGCGATGACAAGCGGGCCGGTCATGCGTCCCAATCCTTCACGAAATGAGCGCGGTAAGCTTTCCAGTTGCTCTCGCGCGATGGGAGATAGGCGACAAGGTGCCCCGGCACAGGGGAGACCAGGGCATTGGCGCGTTCTTGGCTACCAGCCCCTCCACCTCCGCCGGAGCCTTGCAGGCTATATTGCGCCTCGAAGCTGTATTCGAGGGTCGCCAGCCCGACACTGAAGCTGAAGCTGTAGGTCGAACTCCCCTGCATCGTTCCACCGCCACGCTGGGTGACCTTGACCTCGATATTGACGGAGACGCCAAAGCACGCGATCTGACCCTCCCCGACGGCGTGGACGAACCCCTCGAACACCCGGCCGCCGCTCTCCTGGGCGCTCAGATAGAGGCCCGCCGTGATCCAGCCGTGAGCGTCAAGCGGCCCGAAGCGAAGCGCCGAAACCGCGCCGAATTCCAGTTGGATCTCGAACCCGACGATGCCGCGCGCGTTTGCCAGGAGGCCGACATAGCCACCTCCGCCATAGATTCCCGACGAGACGAGAAAGGGTTTCTCGCGGGTCGACAGCGCAAACCGGAAAAGCGCCTGCTGATCGGTAAACGGCAGCCGTGCGGAGATCGAGATGGCCAGATTCTGGAACGAGAATTGACCGACGGGCAGTAGCTCGATCGGATAGTCGTACCGCGCCTCGACGCCTGGCGGCGCAAAAGTCGGGGTGATGCTGAAGCCTTTCCCACCGCCCAAAGCCGGCCCCAGGGACTGAAGGAATTTCAGCAGCGGCCCAATCTCGACACGCGCAATGGCGATATCGAGCTTGGGTGGAGCGCCGTCGACCGATTTGAACCTTGCTTCGGAGAAATAAAGGGTGACGAGGTCGAACGCCGAGCCCAACAAGCGAATTTTGAAGGGACGGACCCGACCGGAGACAACCACGGAACGGCGTGGCGGGCCGACATTCTGCGAGCTGTCGTCTTTTGGTGGCAGCAGATCGATCGAGATCGCAGCGGACAGTGCAAGGTCGTTATCGGGCAAGCCGTCGTCAGGCTTGTTTGCGGAAATATCCGGGGCCATGTCGAAAATCGGGTCGCCGCTGGGGAAAGGCCCCAATTTCGTGTCCCAGCTATAGTTGAGATTGACCCGCGCCGGGATGAGGTGCCGGACGGCGTTCTCGATCGCAGTTCGCACGCTAGCAAAATCGAACAAAACCCCCAACTGGCCCGTCGAGATCGCCGTGAACAACTGCTCGACCGATTTCGACGCCGCGACGATACCAAGGCCTTGGTCTCGCCAAGCGTCGGCGCACGCTTGCGCCTTTGGCAGCGCAGTTTTCAGATTGATCGCCAGCGCCGCGTCAAGGTCGGCGAGAAGCTTTTGGTCAGCTGCGACAGCGCCGGTTGCATCCTGAAGGCGCTGATGCACTGGCCCCGCAAGCAAACGAAGCAGATCGCCGACCGTTGGAGCCGTCGCCGTCGCAGATGGCTCGGGCTTCCCCACCAGTTCAAGGATCTTCTTCAGTTGGGTAGCGATCTCACCGTGTGCTAGCGCCAAGGGTTTGACGATCCCGCGCAATGGTTTGACCAAGGCATCAGAGGCGAGTGCCTCGACACGACCGATAAAGGGCGCTGCGTCAGACGCAGCGCTCAGCAGGCGACGCTCGTTCGATACGAGCAGACGGGCCGATGCGATGACCGCGTTCAGGTTATCCTCTGTCGCTGACGTTATGATAGCCTGGACTGCCAGTTGGACCTTGGTGAGCTGGTCTTGTACGTCTTGGAGCGCCGCCTTGATCCGGCCCGCAGTCTCAATGGGGGCAGCGGCAATTTTGTTCAGCTCAATCTTGAATTTGGTCCAAATATCGTCGCGGGGCGCAACCGTCAGCTGATAGTACAGCGTTAGTCCTGCGGCCAATCGGCCTAACCGCTGGCGAATCAATTCAAGCGCCGCTGTCGCTGCCGATGCTTTTGTCGGGGGAAGGGCAATGAGCGCGTTCGCAATTCGGGTTGCTTGCTTGGCGCAATCCTCAAGAGCGTCGATCAATCCAGCCCGCAGACTATAGAGCTGCGCGGCGGAGTCGAGGAGGTCATTGGGATTGTCGCATAGCGCCGCGACGGGGGCAACGTCGGGTAGTGGCGGAACCGCGAAACGGAGCCGCAGCCGTTCTAGCGCCTCAAGGCGGTTAGCCAGTCGAGCAAGCCCGGCCCTAAGTCCTGCGCCAGCCTGACGGACGGCTGCGACGGCTGGGTCGTCCGGAAGACCGGCCAGGCCGAATGCGTCCATCTTGCTGGCGAGAAACTCAACATGATCATGAATGTCGTCAGTCGTGGGAAGCAAACCCTGGGCGAAGTTCAGCACGAGTTCGACGAGACGCGGCTTGCCTGACGGGGTCGTAGCACATAGCAATGCACGCGCGGCCGTTGCCGCGAGGACCTGCGGCGCAATTTCGATGGCTGTCCTGAGGCTCTCCTTGACGGTGATTTCGATTCGGTGCGCTACGGTAGACAAGTCTACTCCGGTGCGTCGGCCCTGTGCGGCAGCTTGTTCTATCAGGCGATCGACTTGGCCTCTCAGCGAAGATTCAACCGCTTTCAAAAGGGTGGCCGGATTGGCGAGCAAGAGGGCCAAATCACCAAGATCCGCCAGCGTCGCCTGCAGTGCGCCGCACTCAGCGCGCAGTTGACGCAGTTTCAGCTCAAGGAGCCGCTTCTCCGTAGGCTTGATGGCAGCGGGTAACGTTGCGCCGACAATGTCGGCGATTGCCGCTGTCTTGTCGTCGAGCGCCTTCTTCAACGTGCCGGCGGCCGGCCGCAGCTCCAGTGCGATGCGATTGCGAACTGCCTTGAGTTGCTGTGTGGCAATGCCGCTCGTCACTGTCGCGAGCGCCTGGCTGAGCTCGCTAGGGGTGGGAATCCGCTTGAAGGCGCGCAACCTTGCATCGAACTCTGCGGCAATCGCAAGCGCTGCCTCCTTGATGAATACTGCGCGCGCCTGAACCAGTGTAACGGTGCTGCCGTCGCGCACAGCCTGCTGGACGGCAAGGACGTCGCAGATCGCGTCAGCGGCCTCGGACGACGACCAGCCGGCGATCGTGCCGATCACCTCTGCCTCGATACCGGCGACCGCTGAGAGCAGGCGCGCGAGCGGCAGACCAAAGCCATCCGCCAACAGCGTGTCGCGGATGCGCGGGAGCAGCGCATGCGGATCCCTGACAAGACGACGCAGCACTGCGATCTTCTCCGCGTCGGAAAGCGCCGGCACGACTGGAGGGCCCAGCCCGGTTACCGGAGCCGCCGTGACCTGAAGCGCGACGCTGCCAAAGAACGCATCGAACTGGCCGGTGCGGATGATTTCCAGGAACAATGGCTCGAGCGCGGTCGCGAGCACGGTGTCGATCAAGTCAGAGAATAAGGTGTTGATCCGCCCCTCGCACAGATCGCGAAGGGCATTGGCCATGCTTCTAAGATCGGCAATCGCGGTCCCGAGCACTGCTGGCATCGGGTTGTCGATCACCGCCTGAATATCGCGCGACAACGGCCCCCAGAGCGTCACGGCACGCCCGCCGGCCGTCATGAGGTCCGCGAAAAAAGTATCGGACTGGGCGTTGAGTGCCCCGCAACCGGAGAGCGCATCCTGCAAATCTTCAAGTCGCGCGATCAACTCCGGATACAGGTTTTTCAGTCGGCCATGTGGGTCGCCGGGCGTGCTCGGCGGCAGTGTGGGAAGCAGCTCGCCAAGCTTTGTTTCCCCGTCGTGCAGGACCTTTGCCAAGGCGGTGCTTGCGCCCTTGAACAGATCCAGGACGGCATCCGCATCCTTGGTCGCAACATTGAGAAGATAGTCGCTGGTCTCCTTCAATTTGGGGGACCGTGATATCAGTGATCTTGCGACCAGCTCGCCCACATCGATCACGCCGAAGAGCTTTGGAAGATGCAGGAATTCGCTAACGCTGAATTGACCGGCCTTGACGGTACTCATGTTGAACGGCGATCGATCGTCAGCGCCCGCTGGAAGTGGTTGTGGGGCGGGCGGCGCCGATGGCGTGGGCGCCGGCGCGACCGCCTCGTGGAGGCCGGTGGCGCCGAGCGGCGCAGGCTTGGCGCCGACAATCGCGTTTGCGCGACTGATCCCTGCAAGCGGCGTGGGCGTCTGCGCGAAGCCGCCGGAGATCTCGCCCCTGCCGCCCAGCTCCATCATCCCGTCCTGATCGAGAAACCGCAGATAAAGTTCGGCGGGATTGCGGGCAACGTCGAAGCCGTAGCGCACATAGTCGCCATCAAAGCCGACCCGCTTCGCGCCCTGTGGCGACCCGACGAACCGGTCGAGCGACTGAACGACGATTTTGGCTTCGTCCATGACGGGATAGAAAGGAGGCTCATCAGCGCCCTCCATGAAAGCATTCATGGCATAGGTCTCGACAACTGCGCTGGTCGTGGAATCGACGATCTGGCGCCCGCGTGCCTTGAGCAGCAGGCGTTCAGTTTGATAGCTCGTCTCCCCTGTTTTGCCGAACGGGGCATAGACCGTCTGCCCGCCGCCGTGTCGCTCGGTGCGTAGCGCCTCGGGCACTTTGTTGTTGTAGAACTCCACGAGGCGGCGCATCGCCGCCGGATCATGTGCCGCGGCGTTGTCGACGAATATCATCGGAAGCGTCCGCCGTGCCTTCGACCCATCCGCGACGAACTCGAAAAGGATTTCAGTGCCGGTGCCACCGGGCCGCGCCCTGGGCCAGAAGATCCGACCGGAGGGCTGGCGCCGTGCGTCGCCGTCATGGGGATCTGTCGGCGGGACGAAGAGACCTGGGATTTCGACCGGAATCTCAAGTTCGGGCGTCAGCCCGCTGACCAGGCGCGCGTTGTGCAGGATGGGGATCTCGCGCCCGTCATATGGTTGGTAAATACCGGGGAAAGGCTTGGTGACCGGCTTGGGCAGGATAAACAGGCGCTGGATCGCGGGGGCCATCCATTGCAGCGCCGTATCGGCGAGTTTCGCCGCTTCGCGCTCCGTGACCTTGATGAGCGAGACGCGAAAACCATAGGGAAAGAGAAAGCCCTTGTAGACGACCTCGGCGAACACGTCGCTTCCAAGGTTGGTGCGGTGGACATATTTCTCGATTGTGAAAGCCGGTCGGAAGAACGGCGCCTTGTTCGGAAAGGTTGGATGCCGGTCGACCTCATAGCCGGCGGCCGGCTCCCCTTGCCATTCCGCGTCCAGGTCGCCGCCATAGGCAGTCAAGGTCGCCGCGAAACGCTGGAAAGGCGCGGGCGACATGACCCCTTCTTGATAGACAAGAGGCGGCTGGAGAGGAGGAACCTGCGCAGGGGGTTGGTAATTTGGTATCGGCTCGGCATTTCTCGACAGATAGGTGAAGTCATTCACCTCGGGCGGGCGCCGCACCAGGCTTTGCGGGACGTCGGAGCCAGCCAAGGTCACTGCGCGGAGGGCGGCGAGGCCATAGGCGGATGACAACATCATGATCTCGTCGCGGTCACCGCGGTTAATCGATGTCGCGAAAGGGAGCTGCCTTGTCTCGCACGGTAGGTCGCCGCTTCCACCGATGCGGGCCGGCACGAACCCGCTCGACCAGACCGCCCGGACCTTCGCCTCGCTCGCGTTTTGGGCCTGGGGACCGATGCCGGCGTTGTCGCCGCGCGGCGGCGCAAGCTCCAGTTGTGCGGACCATAAGGGCGCGCCGTCCGTTCCGGGCACTGCCTGTGGCGTCAGAAAGCACGCCGAATTGTCGGGCGAGAACACGAGGCCGGTGACCATCTCGAGCGCAGTCTCTTTAGGGGTCGGCGCCTTGAGGCTGGCGGCGATCTTGCCCTGCGCCATCGTGACACTGTCACCCTTCACGATGTCGGGGATTTTCAGCTGGTCAAGCAGCGCCATCTCGCCGCGCGCGCGCGATGACACGGCAAGCCGAAGGCTACCCCAGTCGGTCATCGCAGCGATCGACAGAGCTCGAGGCGCGACGGGCGTGACGGTTGGCTCGAACACGATCCGGCTTGGGCCGGCGACACGCGTGCGCGCCAAGGCGTTCTCGGCCCCGCCGATATCGCTGTAGGCAGCGAGCGTGCCAAGCTCCCTCGCGGTCGGCTCGGGCGGACAGGTCGCTTCCGGCGTCAGCGTAAAGGGGCTCGCGACATATCCCCATAAGCGCGCCATCACACCGGGCGGGGCACGGAAAACCTCTTCCTGGAGATGCTGCGGCCAGAAACGTACAGAACGTTGCGCGCCCGCGTCCGCGGAGATTGTCGATGCGCCGCGCTGGCAAAGCAGGCGATACCCATGACTGTGAAAACCCAGGTCGAAGCCGTCCGCATAGCGCCGCATCCGCATCAGCGGCGTGTCCAGGCCGATCTCCCGTGCTCCGGGGCGGCTGAGCGATACCGAGGCCAGGCTATCGACGCCAACATGAAGCTGGTTGAGGTCGCCCTGGCCGGCCGCGCGGGCGAGGGACAGCGTGCAAGGAACGCCGCTGAAATTGTCGAGGGCAAGCGGGAGGCGGCCAGGATCGAGGCCCAGGCTGCGCGACCTGCGAAAATCGACTTGGCAGAAGGACGCATCGGTGGTCGGCGCGTGCAGCACCAGGAGGTCGACCGGTAGCACGGCCGGCTCGGAGACATGACTAGTCTCAAGCCACGCGAATTCTTCAGAAATTCGTTTGATCTGTGCTGTGTAGCTGCCAGTCGCAATCGCTTGGGGTCGCTTCGCGATTCGCGCTTTCAGCGCCCTCCGATTGGCAGACAGGGAGTCGAAGAACACCGCGTCGTCGAGCGCAAGCGTAGCCACACCACCGACCAGGCCATCCCCGGTAATCGCAAGGCTCGCCTCCCCGCGCGAGGAGACTGAGATCACCCCGCGTTTGTCGCCCCCGGTTCCAAAGACCGTCTCAAGCGTGATCAATGCGGCATCAGGTGTAAACAGCAGATTGTTTCCGCCAGACGCGCCAAGCCAGCATGACACCTTTGCCTTGTTAAGTCGGCGGGCGGCAGTCACTGCCTTGGTAAGGCCCTGCTTCGTCACCTGGGCCGAAAGCTCTGTCTCCACGGCGCTGGCCTGGAGTTGTACCTGCTCGAAGGTCAGCTTGGATCCCGGGGTTTGCCAGTCGCCGGCAAGAAGCCGCCTGGCGTCGTCCGAGAGCACAGCATTCGGCTCGACGCGCATCAGGCCGGCCGTCGCGGTGAACGCGCGCGGCGCGATCGTGAAGCCAGCCTTGACCTCGAGGCGGAAAACCTTGTCGAGTGTCCCCGGGGCGGATCTTTGAGAGTTGACCCTGATCCCGTCAGTCACAAAAGAGAGCTGCGGGACGTTGATGGCGGCGGGCTGCCCCGCGATCCAGGCAGCGAGCGACGTCTCCGATGTAGTCAGACCCTGATAACTGATCTTGAGACGCCAGGAGCCGCTACTTTGATAGATATTGAACGCATAGAACGCGCTGAGTTCAGAACCGCGATAAGTCGCGTCGGACCCGAAGCGTATCGTCCATGGCGGACCATTGCTGAGATAGAGATCCGCGTCGTTGAATGGTCCCGGCGAAATCCGCCACTCGCCGGTGCTACCGGGAAATTGCACAATGATGTCTTTGCCACGACGCTCGACCAGCGGTTGGACTTCCGGTGCAGCAGCAAGAACCTGCGGCAGGGTCACCGCGACGACGCTAGAGCCGCTCAAGAAGAAACGGCGGCTGATCTCGAAGCGTGACCTGCGCCGGTGGGGCGCGTACGGGTCTTCGCGCGAATCATTGCTGCCCATCAATTGCTCCCCCCGCCGCGAGGCTATCATCTGCATGGCACGACGAACAGAATAAGAATAAACCGATTAGGATGTATTTTTCCATATCCGTGCCCGCGAGACACATGACATGGCCTTCCAGTTAATCTTCCAGGCAAATCTCATTGAACCTTCTCACGCTATGGCCGCCCTATCTGAGGATGCGCCCGGCAATGCTTGCATAATTTAATCCACGGGATAGATTATCGGCGGAACGGCGGGAGGTGACAATGAGTCGAAGGAGCAAGCTCAGCGCGGCTATTCTTGCACTGCTATCAGCTGCGGGCTGCGATAAACCGACTACCAATGGCTCAATGAGCAATGTCTCTGTGCCGGGTCCTGGCGGGAACACATCTACGGTGCCCCCGACGGCCGCCGCCACGGCGTTCCAGATGACCCGACCTAGCCCGAAGATCGTGGGTGGCGGGCCGGCGGACCCAGCTAAATGGACCGCGACGCGCATTTTCGCCGCAGCCGGCAGCAACTGCACAGCGACGGTGATCGGCCCCAAGACCGTGTTGACCGCTGCGCACTGCGTGGGCGACGGAGCTGTAGGGACGATCGACGGAATAGACGTGAAGTGCGACCACCATCCCAAATATGGATCGGACACGAACTTTGATGTCGCTCTTTGCCTGGCTTCTTCCCCCATTTCGCCGACTTCCCTTTCCGAGACGCTCGTCGGAGCGCCAGGGTCGGCGTCGGTTGGCAAGAGCGTGACGATCCTGGGATATGGCTGCACGACGCAGGGTGGCGGTGACTTCGGCAGCCTGTATGTGGCGGCCGCGCCCGTGAAGCAGGCATCCACCCAGGCAGATCCTCGATATATGCTGCAAGGCGGCGCAAGCGGCTGCGCGGGCGATAGCGGCGGCGCGGGATTTGACGGTACTGTAGCATCGAGGCGAGTGCTCGGTGTCATGGAGTCCGTAAACTCAACCCTCAAACAAACGTGGCAGGTCGACCTCGCGGCGCCAGCTATCATCGCTTTCGTCAAGTCTTGGGGGGCCGGCCATGCTGCGCAGATTTGTGGCGTCGGCGGCTATGCGGCAAATTGCCGATCCTGAAGGTAGATCCAGCAATCGCAAGTTGGTCGTCGCAATATCGCCGATTGGTGATGGGCAAAATGCATCCAAAGGCTTAGCGCCGCGTCGGCGATCACTTAGGCGGCTAGATGACCTGCACGTACCCTCGGCCGGGGTGAGCGTCTTCAACAACGACACCCAAATGGCACACCCTGTTTTCTATTTTGGTGTGCCCGAGCAGAATTTGCACGGCGCGCAGGTTGCCGGCCGTCTTGCAGATCATCGACGCCTTGGTGTTTGACATGATCGACCCGGCCTGGAAATTCCTAGTTAGAAAGAGATCGACAAACAGATCAGCCGGCAGGAACGTCGGCGAGGCGCCAGCCGCGCCACCGCAGGATAGGCGAACCCCGGCAGCGATTACGCCGTCACCCAGTAGCGCCGGTCGCATCGCCGAGAATGAAGGGGGCGATCTTGACCGATGAGGCAAGGCGGGGCACATCCGCCGCCGCGTCATCACACGCAGCCGGAATGGCGTCAGCAGCGTCGCTGCGCATCGCACGACCTTCAGGCGCTCGGCGCGCCGCCTCTGACCGATGCCGGCGCCGCTACAAATAGCGAGGCCCGTCGACCACCTAGCGACCTCCCAGCAGGAAATGATAGCCACCGCGGGCCCGCGCACGCGCGTCGGCGATCAAACGTCGCACTCGTGATCGTAGTGAGTCCGAACGCCCGCCCCAGCCGTCCGCCACCCGCTCGGCGCCGAACAGTATGATGGCGATCTCACGTTGGCCTGCTCCGGCGCGAATGCCGTCGTGAACGCGCAGCATGGTGAGCTCTCTATCGATGCGGCTGTCGCGCGGAAAGAGCGACCCGGAAAACCGGCGATGTCGCGTGAAATAGAGGAAGCGCCGCAACTGCAGAACCTTTCGCTCCGCGCTTCCGAGACCGGTCAGCGCATAGTGCAGCAGGACGGGTCCGCCCTCCATCAGGCTCCCGGCAGCGATGTCGAGCCGGATATGATGCCAACCGTCGGAGAGCACGGCGTGCTCGACACCGTCGCAGCTGCGAACCGCCGTCAACCATGGCTCCAGCATGCCCGGATCGACCAGGTCATCCGGGGTATCATCTGCGTGCGCCCGCGCCGCGACCACGCGGAGAGTGCCGGGATCGAGATCGGCACGCCAGATGATCCGCGCCTCCGGGGCTTCGCGCTCCGGATGCTCGGCGAAAGTGAATCCCCCAACGGGCGACATCGTCGCACTCGGGCGCACCGAGGTCGCGGGACCCACGCGTCGCGGTGCTCGCGCGGGTCTGCCAGGCGATGTAGTCAGTATCGCGGCGGAGCCATTCCCACATCAGTCCCGCACGGTCGATGCCGCGCAGGCGCTGATAGCGCAGGGGATCGCGCCACGCGTCGTTGTTCACGACAGGCGACCATCCGGCATCGCCGCCCCCTTGCCTCCAATATGGTTCCAAAGCGGACTCGATTGGCTTTGAGTGTCCGGCCAAGCCGTTATAAAAGCGTCACATAAAATAATCGGCACGCCGGCGGACTGAGACCCCGCCTTCGTGCACAGGGTTCGCGAAAGGACGATCGGGGGGAGCGCGGCGGCTTGAAACGTCGCCCGCGGTCGAAACGGTGCCCGATGGGCATGCGTCTTATGGCCGAGGAATTCATGGTGGCGGTTGCCGCCGCTGCATGCCCGGCGGATCTGAGTGATGCCCTGCTGGCGATCAGCACCGCGATGGGCTTCGCCTATTTCGCGCTCAGCCACCACGTCGACATCGCGCGCGTTGGCGCCCGGGCGATCCGGCTGCACAATTATCCCGATCAATGGGCGGACTATTACGACCGCAACGCGCTGGGCGTCTGCGACCCGGTGCACCGGGCCAGTCACGTCACCTGTTTCGGGTTCCGCTGGTCGAACATGGCCGACATGATCCCGCTGACCGCGCGCGATCGCCTCATCCTCGCCCAGGGCGAGGAGCAGGGTATCGGCGACGGCTTCACCATCCCTGCCAATGTGCCGGGCGAAGCCGGCGGCTCCTGCTCGTTTGCCAATCCGGCCGGTGTCGCGATCGACGAAAGCATGTTGCTGCTCGCCCAGATTGTCGGCCAGTGCGCCTTCGAAGGCGCCAGGCGATTGTGGGCAATTCGCAGGCGCGCCGAACCGCCGGTCATCCTGACCGACCGGCAGCGCGACTGCCTGCTGTGGACCTCGCGCGGCAAGACCGACTCTGAAGCAGGTCAGATCCTCGGCATCAGCGAGGAGACCGTGGCGCGTCATATCATTCATGCGAACGAACGCTATGGTGTCGGGAAACGGTCATCGGCGATGGTGCTGGCCCTGTTTGACGGAACGCTGATCCTCCCCGATCTCGTGATCTGGTAATATACCCCTTTTCCGGAATATCGGCCGACCCCGACATTGGCTGACCCTTGCATCTCCACCCCAGGAGATGCCGGACCATGTTTCATCTGCGCGAAAACCACAGCGCTACCGTCCCGGACGCGGTCATGCGCGGCATGTTCGCCGCGCGCAAAGCGGTGTTCATCGACCTGCTCAAATGGGACGTGCCGGTCCTCGACGGCCGGTTCGAGGTCGATCAGTTCGACGACGCTCATGCCGTCTATCTGATCCTGACCGACGACCGCGATCAACATCTCGCCTCGGCCAGGTTGCTGCCGACGACCCGGCCGCACATCCTCGGTAACCTGTTCCCCGAACTTTGCGAAAGCGCACCGCCGCGCCAGGCGAACACGTTCGAGATCACCCGCTTCTGTCTCGATCGGTCGCTGACCGCGTGCGAGCGTCGCGCCGCGCGAGACCAGTTGATCGTCGCGCTGGTCGAGCACGCCCTCACGCACTGCATCACCTCCTA
>Ga0307510_10005104_pt1 | contig 15595 bp, 14 predicted proteins | sample 12_EM_MG_FD_207224 | JGI IMG/M metagenome (GOLD analysis project Ga0307510, IMG submission 207224) | Populus trichocarpa ectomycorrhiza microbial communities from riparian zone in the Pacific Northwest, United States - 12_EM | ecosystem: Host-associated > Plants > Roots > Unclassified | place...
AATATACTTAGCTTCAATCCAATGGTCATCCTTGAAGATTTGCAATCCGGGGACCTCATTAGGCACAAGAATGGTGATGGCAGATAGATCAGTATGAGCGACTACCCCAAGTGTTAGGTCTGGACGTGGGCATGGTGGATAGTAATTTATTTTGAGCATGTATTCAATTTGTTCACCTCCGGCAGCTTCTTTCAACACATGCCCTTCAAGCCCTAACCCTAAAGAGAGGGTTGTGAATAGCTTATCTACCACATCTCTCATATACTTAGCATACTCCTTGGTAACTTCTCTGCTCATAGAAAAATATTATCATTTAGTAAAAGGGACGAATCAAGGGTTTGAAAAGTGGGAGGGTCAAAATGTGTAGTTTAGTGTCAGGGGTGGCATTTCGTATAAATATTCCAAGATTTTGTAAGTTCAATGATATTTTGAAAAAGTTAGAGACATGACCACCACCTAGATTCTCAATCGAATAATCTACAAAACGCTTACTGTATCTTGATGCAAACAGTTTCAAGCAGCTGAGGATTACTTGTGTTGTCAAAAGAAACGGTACCCCCCAAAGTGGAAAGTGAGGCATCTAGGACTGTGGAAACAAAATATGTTAATTTCTAACCACTTAGGGGTTCCTACAAAAGTTTTTGGTTGTTTTCATGTGCGCTGACTACTGAAAATTCTCTGTCCCCCTTCGCAAGAACTTGGATTTAGTCCTTACGTGGGAGTCCTTGTGTCTTATGCAGCACATTTTTATTTTTTTACCCAATTTAAATGGTAGAAAACAGACCTGTAAGAAGGAGGGTTTTCGGGCCAGAACTGGTAATTGATGGAAGGAGGAGGCCATATCCTATGAAAGAGATGATCAACCCAAGATTTTTTTTCTTGGGGATCTTTCTGCAATTTGGAATCATAGCCTTCAATGCTTTTTGAATCACGAGGCCTAGCACACACCTCTTTCTCTTCCTGAGGGAGTTCGAAGAATTTCTTACCAGCACCCTGTAGTTCGGCAATAACATCACTTGGAATTCCATGGTTAATAACCTGGAATATCCCCCATTCCTTGCTAGCATCGGCGATCAAACCCACTAATTTCTCTTGATCAGGGTCACTGAGATCAATGGCTGGAATCTCAGGGGCTAGACCACGAAATGTGGTTATTGCTGGCTGCTCTTTCTCTGGCCTGATGAACTCTTCAGGAATCGCTTCCTTGTCAAATGACAAAGAAGCGATGGTTTGAACTCTATCAAACTCCATCCTGAGGGTTATCTTCTTGTTTCTTAATTTCTCTTCAAAGCAAAATAAACTGCCCTCAATATATAGAGAGAGACTTGAGTTACGAGCATGTAAATAAAGTGTCTGTAATTTATTATAGGTAGGGCAGTTCGATCCCGTGATTCACCGATTAGGTTGGATTGTTAAATTCTTTACTAATTCAAGATATTAAAAACGAAAATAGTAGAAAGGTTTTTGTTTGTCATCTCGATATATATAAAATACGAAAATATAGTAGAAAGATGTGTCATCCCGTGATGACACATCTTTCAGACTTTAAAATCATCATGAAAACATTCATTTTATATTTTCGTATTTATTTGTTTTACTAAACATGTTTTTATTTCTTCTATATTTTGATTCTGATTAAATGCTGCATTGATCATGGTTCCAAAAACGACAATTGGATTCCTTGCTAATGTCAAAATCAGTCTTTATTAGTATGATTAACTCAAGAAAACACATGTGGGATGCTGATTGGTTGAGAAATCCAAACCAAATTTATCTTTAGCGAAGATTAAGAGTAACGAAATTGGAAGTCAGCCACTAATCAGAACCACCGCACACAGATGATCAATGAATAAATCTGTCCATTTTTTATTTTATTTTGAGCAGCATCGATTGCATCGATCGTTTCTAGGTTGGTAGATCCAACGTCAATCTAGCCAGGAGATATTTGAGATGACAGAATCCGATGCAGAAGAAAGTGTACAAATCTCCAGAAGAAAGTCATCAAATTCTAGCCTCACATTCTTAAAAACAACAACTCTAAGCTAACGTGGACGTCGAGGGACTATCCAAACCTTTCTTCTTTTTATTCTGAAAATGTCTGAATTGGAAATTAATGCGCTGTCGGCAACCTCATTTCAGACCATGAAAGATAATCATTGAGAGAGCGTTTACGTGGCACTGTATGAACTTTTCCTTTTCGAACTTCTTTACAACTTTTTTTTTTAAAAAACAAATATTAAATTAATATATATATTTTTTATTGTTTAGATGATGATATAAAAAATAAAAATAAAATATTATTTTAAAATATTTCAATTAAAAATCATTTTTAAAAATATCTTACACCACATTACTAAATAGATATTAAAAATTATCATATTTTCACATGCATATATATACGCCACACACACTATTTTCTTCTGATCACGTAAGAAGGACCGTGCCCCTACCTAAAATAAGACAGTATTCAAATGAAAATAGATTGTGTTAGACTTGATAGATCTAAGAATGTTTTTAGAATAATTTACATTTAGATTCTAACGTGGAAAAAATAAATAGATCAAAATATACCATCCGTAATTGATGAAAAATACTCAATTTTTTTTTAAGGTTTTGGTATTTCTAATCTCTAGCTCACTCAAATTTAATTGTGTATTTTTAAGGTAAAAGTTTGTGTATTAGTGTGTAAACCTAGAGATCTCACTTAACGAAAAAACCTTAAGTTTATTCTTGGTCCTATACAACCACTTTCTTTTTTTTAACACGTTCTCTTATGACTAAATATTTGATGTTGATATGTTTACTTCGCCTGCCACTTTTGTTGTTTTTAGCTATAAAAACATCTAAATTGTCGCAATATATTATTAATAGCTTAGAAATATAATCCATAATTCTAAGCCTAGATATGAAACTTTTAAAAAATACACCATATGCAATAGCCTAAAAATAAGAAATGAACTCAGCTTTCATAGTGGAAGTAGCACTCAAATTCTACTTAACACTTCTACAAGATACAACTCCACTAGCCAATATAAAAATAGATCCTGATGTTGATTTGCATGAATCAACTCAAACAACAAAGTCTGAATCTGATTAGCCAATTGCTTTTAGATTGTTTGTATATCTATACATAAGTATGTAGTGTTTGATCCTTTAAAGGTATATCATTACTTTCTATACAACTCTCCAGTAGTCTATACTTGGATCACTCTGATATTATCCTAACATTCCCACAACAAATGTAATGTCAGGCCTTGTATAGATCTGAGTGTACATTAGGCTTCCTACAACAAAAACACATGGAATGTTCTTCATTTGTTCCCTTACAAGATTATTTTTCGGGCATTGATTCAAATTAAACTTATCACCCTTCACAATCAAAGTAACACTTGGTAAACAATCTTTCATCTAAAATCTCTTTACAACTTTATTGATATAGGTTTTTTGAGACAGACCTAAAATGCCTTTAAATTTGTGTTTGTATATCTTAATGTCAATGACATAAGATGTCTCATCTATATCCTTTATGTCAAAGCCCTTAGAGAGATTGTTTCACCTCATGTAACAACTCATATCATTGGTCGTAAGTAGAATATCATCCATATATAAAACAAGAAAAAAAGTCTTACTCCCATTGATTTTTTTGGTATATGCATTGATCCATGATGTTTTCTTCAAGTCCAAATAAATAAATTACATCATAGAATTTAAAGTACCATTATTGGGATGCTTGTTTTAAACCATATATGGATTTCTTGAACGTGCAAACCAAACGCTCATCATCACTAGAGGAGAATCCTTCAGGTTGTTTCATATAAACCTCCTCCTCTAGATCTTCATTGAGAAATATGGTTTTCACATTGATTCGTTGCATTTCTAAGTCAAAATATGCTTACAATACCAAAATAATACGTAGAGAATCTTTCTTAGATATAAAGGAGAAAGTCTCTATGTAATTAGTTCCTTTATTTTGAATGAATCCCTTAGCAACGAACCTTGCTTTATATTTTTCAATGTTGCCAAATGAGTCTATCTTTGTCTTAAAGACTCATTTACATTCAATGAATCTTGTATTATTAGGCAACTCAATAAGATCTTAGACTTTGTTACTCTTTATAGAATTCATCTCTTCCTTTATGGCATTATACAAGAATTTTGATTCTTTGCAACTTATAGTATTTGGTTTAACTGTTATTCGAAAATTCTTGGTAATGCTTGAACTACCTATTCTACTGAAATGTTGTTATCAGCTCGTGGAACTTCAACAATTGGTCTTAAAACCCCATTTTGTACTTGAACGATGCTGTTAACAATAACCAATATATAACTTGATGTGGAAGGTTATGATAATAAATGATCTTTCTCAAAAACTATGTTCCTGAATTGATTACTCTCACCGATCAAGTCATTTTCAAAAAACTTTTCATGTCTTGATTCCACAATTCTAGTACTATGAGATGGACAGTAAAATCTATACTCTTATACCTTTCAATAACAAGACACACACTAATGGTCCTTGGGTCTCACTTCTTTTCTTGTGGATTATAAATTCCTACTTCAGATGGGCATCCCTAAACACACATGTCGCAAACTTGATTTCCAACCTTTCAATAACTCAAATGATATTTTTGGAACAACCTTGGTTGGAACTCGATTTAATATATATACTGTTGTCTTTCATGCTTCAATCTACAAGGACTCATGTAGATTAAAGTTGTTAAGCATACTTCGTACCATGTTCAATAATGTTTGGTTTTTTTTCTTCTACACCATTCTGATCTAGTGAACCGAACATAGTGTATTAGGCAACTATCTCATTCTCTTGAAAAAAATTTGAAAGCGAACTAGGTGTTTATCCATCCTTTATGTATTTTTCATAATATTCTCTACCTTTAATTGATCTCACAATCTTAATTTGTTTCCTATATTATTTCTTTACTTCAATCTTAACAATCTTAAAGGCATGTCATGCTTTATTTTTGTTATTAAGCAAGTAAATATATATGTATTGTGAGTAATTATCTATAAAAAAGATGATGTATTTCTTATTATGTGAGTCTTTGTCTATAGACAACATATATCAGTATGAATGATTTCTAATATGTTTGAACTACTCCTTTCTTTGACTTGTTGGTTTGCTTTGTCTTAATGCAATCCATACAAGTTCAAAGTCAGTAAAATCAAGAATACTAAGTATCTTATTATTTACTAATCTCTTAATTTTTTTATGAAAATATATCCTAATTTCTAGTGCCATAACATAGAGGGATCCTTATTAATAACACATCTTGTAATGCTAGTGAACATGCATTGAACTAGACATTCTTAACCTAGTTAGATCAGGCTGTAGTGGCCTTTGCTACTTTCGGATAATGACTGTTTCCAATAGATATGTACAAATACGCTCTCAACTACAATACGTTTTTTCTTGAGAAGCAATCGCGAAAAACCATGTCATACTAAACATGTATAAAATAGGAATAGCAATTGCTTATGATGCTTCTGGCATTGAGAACGATACCTTCTCAAAGAAAAAGCTAATGCTTTATTCCGGATAATCGGTCTCATATGTTTCCCCCAGAAGTGGATCGAATGGCTTGCAATGTCTTCCATCAATACATGCATATCCTGATACTGCAAATGCCGCCACATTGAGTGTTCACACAAGGCTATTGCCCCACAAAAACTTCTCCAAGATAGTAAGCAAATATTTGTTAAAAGAACAGTAAAGTGCGAGAGGGTGATGGGTTTAAGATTCTTCCAATAAAACTAAAAATATGTACACTTGGGCACTGAGAAGAAAGACTTCCATCAACACTGGAAATGGTGCAGAATAGAAATAACAAAACAGAGTTTAGTGACTCCATTAGGCTTTAGGACCACACTTCCACAGTCAAGCACAGAGACCTTGCAGCAACAACATTTTGATTGATATATAGTACTGCAGCTACGTATAACTGCAAAATCTCCTTAGTTTCTTCCAGAATTCGGCACGAGTATTTCAAATCCTCAAAACATTTCTGTAAAGAAGAGATGGGCTCATTGAAATAAACTGGAAGATGAACTCTAGTGAGGTCTTTCCCGATATTATCTTTAATCATCAACCAAAGACTACCCCCTCCTCTTTTTCGACCGTGTCAGGCAGTTTCAAGGATAGTTACATCCAACAGATTTAATGCAGGAATCCATGCCATCTTCAATATCAGGAGGCCCTTTAACATCATCGTAATCAGAATCATATCGTATTTTACAGAATTCAGATTCAGCACTTCTAAGTGAATTTGATGAAAGAAAGTCTTGAGTGTCAAGGAATTCATTGTCATCCTCGTATGTCATGAATCTCTTGATCATCATCAGAGCCACCCACACTTCCCTCTGATATATATTCCATGAAAAGAGAGGAAAAAAAGAGAGGTTAAAATGGACGATCACAGTTTAAAAGAAAAATGGAGAAAGAAGATAGATGATGGGGATGAGGGCAACAGTGAAAATTAATATTTATTTATTTTGTAAATTTTTATGCTTTAAAATTATTCTAAATTATGTTATTTAGGAATATTAGCATTTATTAGTTAAATTAGGATTTGGGTTTCCTTGTTGAATTAAAATTTATTGTGTTTTTTTTTTTTGTTCAGTTTAGTGCATATAAATAATTATCTAAATACCCTATATTTTTGTTTAAAACTACATCAATTTATTTCAAAATTATTTTAAAAACATATTTATTGTATATATATTTTTATCTTAGTTTCTTTAATCAGATATATATATATTTTTTTTTTGTATTTATTTCTCCGTATGTCCATTAGTTTGAATTGAAAAATATACAACGGAGTTGATGCAACATCAACAAGTGGATGAATATGGCTGCTAGCATGGCAATGAACTCAGGTATTTTGAAGCACAAAAACTCCAAACCAGGCTACACTAACATGCCACACAAGAATTTATTAGAAAAACAGATGCAGTATCAAATTTAACCCTGCCATTTACAAACAACACACATAAAAGTGCGATCAAGGTAGGCTGCTAAAAAAGGCCTAAAATAGAGCTAGAAGGCGAAGGAAAAAGCAAGGAAGCAGCAACTATAAGTCAGCAACAAGGTGAAGTTTTCCAGATGGAAGAATATTACAAGGAATAGGAGAACCGAAGTTCAGAAATAAGAGGCATTCTATGCGGCAAAAACACCCCTAAAACCAGCCTTTCCGCCAGCCAAGCTCAGGTTCTTAAGTCGAGTCGTGTTCTGATTTGTGTTAACTATCATAGGATTAGATTATCTTATTTATTTAATTATCAGCACTCAGAATCCTTTGGGATGTTGCCATTAATGGGCAACAACATCTACAGCCCTACTCTAGAAGAGGGTTGCCATTGTCAAGGCTACAATGGTGGGTTGTTAGTTGCAGCTGCTAATGTCAAAAGAAGCTGCACCAACCATTAACAAAAGGTGACCACCATTATTGACAAAAGAGCAAGAGGGGCTGCCATTAAAGCCTATAAATAGAGGCATCACTTGGAGAGCAAAATGAGAGAGAGTGCAGTAGAAGAACAAGAGAGAGGAGGAGAGAAAGTGGAGTGGTTGCCAAGGGCAGCAGCCCTGCTGCCAAGTGCAGTAGTGTGTGAGAGCAATGGGAGTTGAGTTTGAGTGAAGTGATCCTCCTCCTCCATGTGTGTTGTAACCCTTTCTCTATCTATCTCTAATAATATTGATTTCTCCCCTGGATGTAGGCGATTTGCCGAACCACGTTAAATAATGTGTCAGTGTGCTTAGCCTCCAATGGGCAACTAACAGAACATCACCGGTCGGAATTCCCAACAATTGGTATCAGAGCTTATGGTTTAAAGTAGTGTTTGATTTTTGCCAAAAAATGAAAGTTGTCAAAATGGTGTTTTGTCCATACCACTGTGAAAAGAAGGAAGAGACAAGCATACTGGTGAAAACGACGCAAAAATGATACGTGGGACATGGCCGCACGCGTTCACACGCGCTGATGAGGAGGCTACCCACGCGCTTCGACGCGCCCCACGCGTGCCATGCATCTTCATGGCGTCAGTATGCCAGTTGGCATGCCATGTCAGCTGACACGGTAGCACAGTGAGACCTATCTGCCACGTCATCAGCCGCGAGCCGAGCCGAGCCGAGCCAAGTTGGAGTCGAGCCACGAGCCGAGGGATAGGATCCTGTGTGGCTGATCTTACGTGCAACTGGATCTGAGATTGAATCTGGGCCGTTCATCAGGCCAGAATTGTTTTGATCAAATCTTAGCAGTCTGAAATGCGATTTGGATGATTTCAGGCTCGTTTCCAGCTAATTTGTTTGTTTCAGATGCAATAGTACGATCTGATTGTTGAGATTTGGACTGAAAGTGGTGGTGGTGAATTAACAAAAGAGATTGCCTAATTAGGAGGCATCTGAAGGTCATCATGGTGGTCGATGGAGATGAAAAATAAGAAATTGCACATGTTTGCCCAGTTACATGTGCTGAACTGCTAAGTGGGGAGATTTTTTAGTTGCCTTGAAGGAAGGCAAAATTGGGATACTCTGGACACCCGATCATGTGGACGATTTGAGGTGGAGAATGGAAATTGATGAAGACCAATCTTGACGAATCTAAGCATTGGTAGTCTCGCTAGATGTTGAGAAATCAGGTATAAAACCAGGATACCCCAGATCACTTGTAAAGAAAAGCCGCAACAAAGCTAGCAAATGGTTGTAAAGAAAGACAATACAATGGATAGATACGTTCTAAGAAGTTCTGTCTAGAAGATTGGGTTTTAAACGGGACCGGTGTGACCCCTCCAATCTTTCCTGGGAACTTGCTTAGTTGAAGAATCATCCACACAGTACTATTTTCGTATATGTAACAATTTGTAATGAAACTGTTGAAGACTAGCAAGATGACGACACAAAAGAACAGTTGGGTTCTGTATGTTCAAGGATCTAATGGAGTGGTGATTTCTCCAAAAAGGTTAGATTCGGTGACTGTGATTTCTCGAAGGGAGATTTGATGAAGACCTTGATAATGGAAGAGAAATACATCAAGGGGATAAAGATTGACACCCTATTTTGACTTGGATAGGTATTGTGACAGGATGAGTTGCTGTCAAACATAAAAGTAAAGAATAGAGAGAAATATAGAGAATATAAATTGCACGAGGGCACACAGAGATTGTGCAGGAGTACCCGTAAGATCCAACGAGGTACTGTAATGAGATGACAGGTGCAAGTAGAAGAAGAGTTTCCAGATGAAGCTCAGAGTAGAGACTGTGTGAAAAGTTGTACAACAGTGTGCTCTTGATGAAAACAACATGCGAGGACCTTTCCAATGCATACAAGGATGGAAAGATAAGTTGTTGTAGAGGCACCTAATTAAGGGGGTGCGACCGCCTATGTTGAAAGGCGAAAACACTAAAGAGAGTTAGTGTAGATAGAGCTGTCAAGTGCGATGATGAAAGGCGCATAAGCTCCAAACATAGAAAATGAGATGGAAGATTGCGATGAGTGTACTGCAACTTTCTATTTCTATGTGATCAGTGGAAGTGATCTCTCCCATAGTCCACATGGTGGTAGAGAATAGGGGTGAGCAAAAAAACCGAAAAACCGAGAAAACTAAAAAAACAAAACCAAGAAAAAAAACTGATTAAACCGATTAAAATTTTGAAAAAAACCAACTGGTCCAGTTCGGTTTTGGTTTTATAAGTCTAAAACCGAACCGAACTCAACTGAACCCAAACTGAAAAAAAACCTAAAAAAAACCGAGCCAAACCAGAAAACAACTGAGCTAAAACCGAGCCAAACCGAAAAAACCCAGTCAAACCAGAAAAAACCGAGCCAAAACCGAGCCAAACTAAGCCAAAACCGAGCCAAACTAAGCCAAACCAAGCCAAACCGGTTTGAATCGGTTTTTGTCCTAAAAATCGAACCGAACCGAAACCGACCGGTTTGAACCGATTTTGGTTTTTTTCTTAAATTTTTTTTGATTTGGTTACTTTTTTTTGATAAAAACCGAACCGTACCGAAAATGATCACCCCTAGTAGAGAATCTTAGAGTCACTGGAGTAATCCCCGATGAAAGAGGATGTGACCGCCCCATAACAACGAGGAGAGACACCTCAGAAAAAAGGTGTGAGGGCCATGATATGAGCCCAAGTATAAATTGACCCATGATGACGGGCGGAGACACCTCAGACAGAAGGTGTGAGAGCCATAATATGAGCTCAGGTTTAGACCGCCGCATGACGATGGGCGGATACACGTCAGATGGAAAGTGTTAGGGTCATGATATGAGCCCAAGTATAAATCGCCCCATGATGACGGGCGGAGACACCTCAGACTGAAAGTGTGAGGGCCATGAAATGAGCCCAAGTTCATATCGCACCATGACAACAAGCGGAGACACCTCAGGAGGTGTGAGGGCCATGATAGGAGCCCAATTATATAACGCCCCAGAGCCAATATGATGGCTAGATATAAGTGGACAAGTGTATGGATAGTCAATAGAGTGGTTATGATGAGTATGGAGATAAATGCAGGATTGACTTTCATGGATATTACCCCTATGCTAAAGATCAATGAGCTAGAAGACATTTGCCTTGGACAATAAGTGGATGACTTGTGGAGCATTAAGACGCGACTGCTATGTAGGAGCAGAGGGCATGCACAGGTTCCGGGAACAAGTTGACTCAGGTGGTGAGCTCCGTAATGACATTATAATACTTAGAGTATGAAGATAGATATCAACCTTTAATGGGTTGCCCCTATGGTTAAAGGTGGAGAGCTACCTGGACTCTTGGACTAACAGTGAGAGACTCATAGAGAAGTAAGGCGTGATTCCTAGGGTGGAACAGAGGACAGACGCAACTCCGGGATGAGTAGACTTTTGAAAGAGTAGTGAGCTCGTGATCACATTGAAATACTCAATGACTGTCGCACTTGGGAATAGAAATTTCTGTTTGAGGGGGTGTTGTAAGCCTCGGTGTAAGGCTTGATAAATCATTCTGGACCGAGCATGGTTGATACGCTCGAAGGGTAATGTTATGGTGCTCCAGAGACAAACGTTAACACTCTTCAGATGTGGTGTGGTAGATCATATGGTTGAAGTGAGCAAAGGGGTGCTTGGTGACTCTGGTGATTGAAAGGTTTGGCAAGTACCTGTAAACTTGGCCACAGACGCTTTCAAAATGATAAGCTTGGAAGAGCTGCAGAATGCAAGCATGTGCTGAAAAAGCAAGAGGACAATTACCCATATAAATAGCAAAAGGTGTGATTGTTGGGATATTGCCATTAATGGGCAACAGTAACTGCAGGCCTACTTTAGAAGAGGGTTGCCATTGTCAAAGGTTATAATGGTGGGTTATTGGTGGCAGCTGCTAATGTCAAAAGAAGCTGCACCAACCATTAACAAAAGGTGGCCACCATTGTTGACAAAAGAGCAAGAGGGGCTGCCATTGAAGCCTATAAATAGAGGCATCATTTGGAGAGCAAAATGAGAGAGAGTGCAGTAGAAGAACAAGAGAGAAGAGGAGAGAAAGTGGAATGGCTGCCAAGGGCAGCAGCCCTGCTGCCATGTGCAGCAGTGTATGAGAGCAATGGGAGTTGAGTTTGAGTGAAGTGATCCTCCTCCTTCATGTGTGTTGTAACCCTTTCTCTATCTATCTCTAATAATATTGACTTCTCCCGTGGATGTAGGCGATTTGCCGAACCACGTTAAATATTGTGTCACTGTGCTTCATCTCCAATGGGTAACTAACAGAACATCACCGGTCAGAATTCCTAACAAATCCTTCTTCTTAGCCTAGGATAGAAGTCTATATAAATAGCAAGGATGTATGAACATTCATTCAAGTAATTATAAGAAATTATCAAGCACCTTTTAGAACTTTCTGAAGCTGTTTTTCTTTCTCTTTTTGACTTACATCATCAATGATATATAACATCAGTTTTCAGAATGAAGGAAATCCTAATCAGACAATGCTAAAAATCACCAAATAAAATATAATTATAATACATTGATAGTCCACCAAAATATTACTACTTCCCATTTCATTAGTTCTGATAAAACAAAGAAATATGCATTACTTCCTCATGACTTGTGTGTCGAATTTAAAATTTATTATTATCTTTCTGTCCAATCGTTATATATTTTAAAAGGGTCCCCATAATTTTCTAGCAAAAAAGCTTTGACAGTTCTATTGCATAATAGAAACAACAGATACTAGTCATGAATTCAAATTTCAATCCAACATGGAAGGATTAAAGGTAATCACAAATGAGTCATATATTTAGTTGTTTCACAGCAAATAGGTTGTTTCACATTCTAACAGACAAACACTAGGTTCCATCCAAGGTTTAGTGTCTGCTTGGGACTGACCACAATATTGGAAAATAACTAATAAATATATAATCATATTCTAATCTAAGATAGCTGTGACAAATTAGAACTCTCAATTTAAGTTAAAACCCAGAACTTCTCAACTCAGAGACCTAATTATGCCATGTTGAGATGTGGACTTCAATGTTGTTTCTGCCACATATAAAGTCTCTTAAATCTAGACTTTTTTTCTCCATTTCCTTGTAGGAAACTTCTTCTTTCTTCTTGTCGAGTTGCCTCAAGAAAACCGCCTCTGGTTGCCGATTTATAGCTGCTTGAATTTCTACTGCTATCCATCTTGGTTGTTGTTGATTTATATATGGTTTCCCTAGGTTCTCATCAATATCTCTTAACATGTGTGAATTTAAGAAAAATATAATGTTTTTTATATAATTAGTGAGATAATGTTATTTATACACCATTGCTTTATAATTAAACTCTATAATTATAGGAATTGTGTGCTTTTTTTTTGTGTCATCAAGGTTCAAATATTAAAAAATAATACTAGTTCTTTTTCAAAAAAAATTTAAAAAAATTTGACATATAATGATACAAAGAATTTATGGGGGAAGAATAACAGAGAAGAATCAGGGGATTAGGATATAATTCATAGCTTCTATTAAAATTAACATTGGCATTTATAGCCTTACATTGCATAATTAAATTAATAATAGAATTAATAAAACAATAAGAAAGAATTAAAACATTGCTAACTGCCCATTTCCTGCAGCACGTCCCACGTTCACATTCCTTCAGCACGTCCCACGTTCTCATTCATGCAACCTGATCCTCATGTTCACATTCATGCAGCATGCAGCATGATCCCTTGTCCACAATGTGTAGTGGATGTTGTAGTGTATATATCATTCCCACCCACTTAAGAATCCTTGGCCACAAGGATGGAAGAAGGATAAGTCTTAGTAAAATGCCATTCATTCTCCCACGTTGCATCCTCGACAGGAGCCCCCTTCCACTAACCAGAATTTTAGATTTAGGCTGATATTGTCCCTTATGAATTATACGTCGATCTAAGATAACCTCAGGTTCTGGAAGAATGGTAGATGTATCGGACACCAAGGGAAGATGGGTTGATGGTTGTGTAACTTGCCCATGATGCTTCCTTAACAGACTAACATGAAACACATCATGAATTAATGAACCTGGTGGCAACAATAATCTTTAAGCAACCAGACCAACCTTCCCCACAATTTGATAAGGACCAAAGAAATGTGGAGAAAGTTTCATAGAAGCTCGAAAGGCCACCGAAGACTGTCTATAAGGCTGCAACTTCAAATACATATGATCTCCCACCTCAAAGGAAATGTCACGCAGGTGCTGATCCGCTTGACATTTCATATGGTTTTAGGCCAGTGAGAGATTATGTCGTAATTCCCTTAAAATTGCATCACGATCACGCAAACTTTCATCCACGACCTGGATGCGTGAAATTCCTGGAACATATGTTAGCAAAGTTGGAGGAGGGGTTCCATAAACAGCTTCAAAGGGGGTTGTTTTGGTGGAGAAGTGAAGAGAAGTATTGTAACTGAATTCTGCCAATGGAAGCCATTCAACCCATTTTCTGGGTTGGTCACCAGCAAAACAACGCAAATACTGCTCTAAGGTGCGATTCATTACTTCAGTTTGGCCATCAGACTGGGGGTAATAACTAGAACTCATGCATAACTGGGTACCCTGTAGCTGGAATAGTGCCTGCCAAAAAGAACTAAGAAATACCCTGTCTTGGTCAGTAATGACGGACGTTGGAATCCCATGCAGACGAACCACATTGGCAATAAAAACCTTAGCCACAATTGCAGCAGTAAATGGATGTTTTAATGCAGCAAAATAAGCATATTTTGTCAAACAGTCGACAATGACCATAATGACAGTATAACCATTGGAAGGTGGCAGACCTTCGATAAAATCGATGGAGACATCAGTCCATATTGTTGTAGGAATTGGCAGAGATTGCAGTAAGCCGGCAGGTTTCATGCAGTCACTCTTGAACCGTTGGCAGACATCACACTCCTTCAAGAACTCCTTAACCATCCCACGCATTCTAGACCAAATGAAGTTCTGTTTGATGCGAGCGAGAGTTTTATGATAACCAAAATGGCCACCTACTGGTGAAGAGTGACCATAGTCTAAAATTTTAGGAATGAACTATGTAGTGAGATTTAAGAAAACTTTGTTATTCTTAAACCATACCCCATCCCGCTGAAGCAGTGGAGCAGAACCCTTCGTTAGCAGATCACCATAAAAAGAATCCTGTTGTATTTCTTTTTGAAGCAAAGACCACCAATCTGCTGATGGCAACGAAAGAGACATGAACTAAAATTCAACTACACGGGATAAAGAGTCTGCACCTTGGTTTTCCAATCCTCGTTTATACTCAATCTGGTAGTCATACCCCAGTAACTTGGGCAACCATCGTGTCTGTGCAGGAGTAGTAATGCGTTGCTCCAACAGATACTTAAGGCTTTTCTGGTCTGTGCGAACAATAAATGATCTCCCCAGCAAGTAAGGGCGCCACTTCTGGACAACCTTGATAATGGCTAACATCTCATTTTCATAGATGGACAATGCTAAAGCTGGCCCCTTCAGTGCTTCACTGAAATATGCCACTAGATGACTATTTTGGGAAAGAATTGCTCCAAAATCGATACCATTTGCGTCACATTCCACAACAAATTGTTGGGAGAAGTCTGGAAGATATAAAACTGGAGGTGTAGTTAATGCTTCCTTGAGTTTTATGAAGGCTTGCTCTGCAGCCTCTGACCAATGAAAACTATCTTTGGCTAAAAGTTGTGTCAAAGGTGCTGCTATACTGCCAAAATGACGGATAAACTTTCGATAATATCCAGCTAAATCAAGGAAGCCACGCATACCTTTTACTGTTGTAGGGTTCGGCCAATCCAACACAGCTTGTATTTTTATGGGATCCACCGATACACCTTGTTTAGAGATTTGATGTCCCAAGTAATCCACCTGTAAAACACCGAAACGACATTTTTCTGCCTTTGCAAATAAAGAATTAGTGGACAAGATTTGTAGTACAATTTGCAAATGTACAAGGTGATCTTCCCATGATTTTGAATACACAAGGATATCATCAAAAAAACACCAAGATAAACTTTCGAAGATGAGGATGAAAGAGTTCATTCATGAGACTTTGAAATGTTGATGGTGCATTCGTGAGGCCAAATGGCATCACTACAAACTCG
>Ga0307510_10005105_pt1 | contig 15595 bp, 21 predicted proteins | sample 12_EM_MG_FD_207224 | JGI IMG/M metagenome (GOLD analysis project Ga0307510, IMG submission 207224) | Populus trichocarpa ectomycorrhiza microbial communities from riparian zone in the Pacific Northwest, United States - 12_EM | ecosystem: Host-associated > Plants > Roots > Unclassified | place...
TATTGCCTTGTTGAAGTTGATGAAAAAGTAATTTTGATTTGGCAGGTGCTCTAAAAGTGAAAGTATATATTTCTTGCCAGTTTTCCTATTCTGAAACTTTACTACTTATTTTTTCCAAATACCCCTCAAGCGTCAGCAGCTACGCAGAAATAATATACAAAAATGTCTTACGTTGTTTCTTCTTGTTAGTTTATTCTTTATCTTCTGTTTTTTCTCTCTTAAAAACTAATTTAAAAAATATTAAAAACAAAAAACGGCAAGGATACCAAACACTTGCCTTTTAGATTACTGGGATAGGAGGAATTCTATCAACAGTGTCTGGGCAGTTGAGAGATAATTGTTAGTATCAATTTATTATGTTCTGTCTTTATTATATAAAACTTATATATATACATGTGCAATAAATACTTTTTAAGGATGAAACCTAAGAATAGAAATATATCAAAATATTTCCTAAATGATTTCTAGTTTTCCTAATTTGTAATATTTTCTAAACCAAGAATTAATCTTTGTCAACACTCCTCCTCAAATTGGTGCAAAGATATCTCGTATGCCTAACTTGTTGAGAGAGCAATGAAACACTTTATTTGATACTGCTTTAGTAAGTATATCTGTTACGTGATCCTCAAATTTGATAAAAGGAAAAATCACAGTCTTTGAGGATTATTGGCTATGACAATTGCAGCTTTGTTGTCACAGTACATCTTGATCTCAGTCTCAATAAGATATCCTAACTCTTTAAGTAGCCCCTTTATCCATAGTATTTCACATAATCATTTGGTCATCCCTCTGAATTCTGCTTCAGCACTAGATAGACCAACAACATTTTGCTTCTTACTTTTCCATGTCACCAAGTTTTCTCCAACAAAGGTAAAGTATCCTAAAGTAGACTTTCTGTCAGTCAGATTTCCTGCCCAATCTAATCAGTATAACCAATGATGTTAAGGTGATCATTCTTCGATAAAAGAATCCTCTTCCCGGAGAGGATTTTAAGTATTTAAGTACTCATAATGTTGCCTCCATATGTACTTCACTTGGGTTGTGCATGAATTGGCTGACTAGACTGATTGCATATGCGATATCAGGACGTGTATGTGAAAGGTAGATGACTCTTCCCACCAATTTCTGATATCATTCTCTATTTATGGGAACCTGATCTGAATATTTTGCTAAACAATGATTTTGTATGATTGGTGTATCTACAGGTTTGCAATCTAACATACCTGTCTCGGCTAATAGGTCCAACACATACTTTTTTTGTGAGAGGAATATGCCCAGTCTTAATCTGTATACTTCGATGCCTAAGAAATACTTCAACCCACCAAGATCCTTCATTTCAAATTCACTTGCTAGATACCTTTGTAATTCTGAAATTCCTTTTTCATCATTTCCTGTGACTATCATATCATCAACATAAATAATCAAGGCTACTGTTTTCCCCCCATTTCTTTTTAGAAATAATGTATGGTCCGAGTTGCTTTGGCTAAATCCATGCTTTCACATTGCTAGACTAAATCTTCCAAACCATGCTCTAGGAGATTGTTTGAGTCCATAAAGTGATTTTGTAAGCCTACACACCACATTTTATTTTATTTTCCAATAAAACCAGGAGGAACATCAATATACACTTCCTCCTCTAGATCTCCATGAAGAAATGCATTCTTTACATCAAATTGATGTAAAGGCCAGTCTAGGTTTGTTGCAAGTGATAGGAGTATCCGAATTGTGTTCAGTTTGGCTACTGGTGAGAATGTTTCCTGATAGTCTATGCCATATGTCTGTGTATATCCTTTAGCTACAAGTCTTGCTTTGTATCTTTCTACTGTCCCATCTACTTTATATTTCATAGTAAACACCCATTTGCATCCAACTATTTTCTTTCCACCTGGCAATGTAGTTAGTTCCCAAGTATTATTATTCTAGAGAGCTTTCATTTCATTATAGATAGCTATCTTTTAGTGTTCATCTAGCATAGGTTCTTCAATGTTTCGTGGGACCTGTTATGAAGATACTTTTCCCATGAAGACCTTTACTGCATCTGACATGTTATGGGCTGAGATAAAATTTGCAATGGAGTATTTGGACTTTCTTCCTTTTGTTTCAAGTGAGTATCAGTTTGTGAGTACTCCCTGATTATGCCTGTAAGGTAAACTGTATGTCATAGAATCAGGTAATGTAGGAGAGTTAGGAGATCTTACCTCAGTTGTAGTGTCGAGATTGTCCTCATAATTCTGATTTTGGTCGTGTTGTATATTGGAGAGGGGGTTATTCGATGTGGCTTAAGTATGTAAGTCGGCATGGTTAATCTGCTCAGAAATTTCCGGTTCTATTTGAGTATGGTCAGGATGAACCCAATCCATATTTGTTGTTCATGTCTATTCTCCCCCTGAAGAACAGACATGGATGGTTCATTGAAGAAATATTCGGTCTCAAGAAAAGTTACATCTATAGTAACATAGAGTTTCCGTGTGAGCGGATCATAACATCGATATCCTTTCGTATGAGAACCATAGCCAAGAAAGACACAAATAACAACATATGGATCCAACTTGGATCGTTGGTGCTTCAGAACATGTACAAATACAACACAACCAAATATCTTTGGAGGTATATGGAGTGTTAAAGGTAGTTTAACATATCGTTCCAAAGTCTGTAGTTGTGTGTAAAAATTAAGTACTCGGGATGGCATGTGGTTGAGAAGATAAATAGATGTACCCACGACATCAGGCCAGTATTGTTAGGGCATATGGGCAGCTCTTATAATTGTCCGTATTGTCTCTAGTATGTGTCTATTTTTCCGTTCGGCAATTCCATTCTGCTGAGAAGTATGTGGATAAGTAGTCTTGTGTATGATGCCCTTGCTATCACAAAATTGTCTAAACTCTTGGCTAATATATTCGTCTCCATTATCATATTGAAGAGTTTTAATGCACATAGAGAACTGAGTTTGTATAAGGGTGACAAATTTCTAAAAAATTGGTAGGACATCTTTCTTATGTTTCAACATATAAACCCAATAGATCCTTGTACAGTCATCAATAAAGGTGACAAACCATCTAAAGCCAGCATTAGTCATAATAGGTGCAAGGCCCCATAAGTCAGAGTGAATAATCTTAAATGGTGCCTTACATTTATTATAGCTGATGGGATAATTTGTTCGGTGACTTTTACTTAGGATACAATCCTTGTATTTGAAACTAGAGAGCAATACATTTTCAAATATAGTAGGGAATAAATGTTGTAGATAGCTGAATGATGGGTGTCCTAACTGGTAATGCCATAACCAAATGTCTTGTCCTTACCGCTGTGATGATTGAGCGGAATGAACTTTTCCAAGGTCCAAATCATCCACATAATATAAACCTCTCCTCTCAGTACCACGACCAAATATCTTCTTCGTGAGAACATCCTGAAACAAATAATATAAGGAGTACATCGGTACACAACAATTTAAATCTTCTGTTACTTGCCATACTGATAGTAATTTAGTAGAGAGTGAAGGATAAAAAAGAGTATTAGGGAGAGTGAATGCTGTTGGTAATTCCACTATTCATCCCCCTGTTACTAGATATATATTCTCATAACCTATTTTTGGGTTACTCCCACATTTATTTCCTTCTCTTCAAAAAAAAAAAACACAAAACAATGTCGTTTTGAATGGCACTATTCTCCTTCTTCCCCTGCACACGCAAAGGTAGGGGAAGGAGAAGTTTTGCTCCCTTGTATTTTTTTCCCTCTTTCTTTCTTTCTCCCCACTTGCCTAAGCTCTGACCCATGGCCTACCACCAGACAAAAAAACAAAGCGAACAAGCCCTTCGGGCGGCCCTGAGGCGGCTGCCTAGTGGCCGCCCGGCCACCCTACTCCTGTGCCATGACTGGATAGGAGTAATATGCCTCTCTCCCTATTTTTCCCTATAAATACTGACAGGAGAGATGAGCCAAAGAAAGGGGGTGAATATAGAGAGAAAGAAGATAGGGAAGATTGAAAAATAAAGACGAGAAAAGAGAGAAAATAGAGCAGAAAAAAAAAGAATCGCCACCGCCTGCCTTCCACATTACCGCCACGAGAAACGCCTTAAGCCACTGTCAATAACAGCTCCACCACCAACAGAAACGAGAGAAGAGAAAGAAAAAAGAACACAAAGAAGAAGAAGAAGAAGAACCTTCAACTAGAGCTACAGCTCCCCATTGCACAACCACCTTATTTGGAAGAAGAAACACCAGTAATGCTGCCATAAAGCCACTGCAGAGAAGGGAGAACATTGTTAACAGAGCAGAAGCAAAGACAAGAAAAATAGAAAAAATAAAGGAAGAAGAAACAGAGGAAGAACACCCATTACATCGCAGCAGCCGCCACTGTTCCTCGCCGTGAACCACCGTTGTTCCACCTCTCTACCGCCACCAACAACACCGCCGGGAGGAGTCGCCCGGTTTGTTTTCCCCCGCCCTTCTCTTCTTCATTCTTCTTCTTCTTCTTCTTCTGCTCCCCGTCTCTACTATTCTGCAAATGAACAGTGGAGAGCTGCTCCACTATTCCCAAGTCCGACCCAGCCCAAAATGACTGGGCCAGGTCCAATCCACTCCAAAAAAAATTCAAAAAAAATATATTTTAAAAAATTTGTGATTTTATCGCGTATTTTTCTACTGAATTTTGCTTAATATTTGCTTGTATTTTTATACCATAAAGATACAAATTCGGTATTAAAATACCTGGTTTTCGTCAAAACATTGAAAAAAAATGTTTTTGTTTTCATGCACAGGGCTAAGTCTCTCAAAGATAAAAAAAAAAAATCATATTGTATTTTCATACAAGAAAGAAAACTTCAAAAAATATGTTTTAGCATACATTTTGACTTTAATAACTAGTTTATTAAAGTCATGAGAATTAGGCTACCATTTCATAAATTCCACAAAAATTATTTTGTTTTCTTTTAATATCTGAGATTATGAACTTACATGTAAGTCGTACTTCTAATATTAAAATTAGTTTCTTTGGTTGCATAGAACAATTAGGTTTTACTTGATGAGATAAGAATCTCTTTCTCGAGGAGAACTTTTCTTAAATTATAGACAGACCAACAACTAGAAAACACAACAAGACCGTAGTATATATTAGACAATAAAACAATGCAGCTTACCTTAGGTAGGGCGTATTTGGGATGCTAATACCTTCTCTTTATGCAACCAGTCTCCGTACCCGATCTCTAAGACCAGTTAGGGTTCCTAGTGACTAAAATACTAGGTGGCGACTCCCATTCTATTTTCCACTGATAAAAGACAAGAATTCCTTGTCTCTCAATATTTGCCAGATAGATACAATACTACCTGAGAGTGGACGAAGGACGCGACGCCGCACATGTGCAATAGAATGGCGACTCCACTGGGGACCCTGTGGACTAAGCTTTGTTTTTGTTTGATTATTGTGTTTTATTGTTTGGTTTGTGTGTTATTGTTAATATGCATTTCCTCATTTTCTCATGCATTGTATAAAATTGTTCCATGCATCATTCACATTTGAGGGGAATTTATACTGAAAAACTTTAGGTTAAGTGGGGGACTAGCTACTTACCTTACGACTTTTAGTTAAGGTTTAAGTTTGTGTAAACCTCAACTCTTCGTTGAGTGCTTAGACTGGTAATGATTTGTGCACATGTCATCCCATTACCTACTGAGCCCCCATATTGCCTTCACGAGGGTGACCACTGAGACAACAAGAGACCTTTTTAAGACCATGTAGAAAGCCACCCATCATGTAATGGCCCAGAACCTATCTTTAGAGTATAAACTCCCTAATGTGAATGTACATACATTTGCATCCATACACATCCATCCTTACACACATGCATCAGATTGAAAAATAGGTCCCAAAAGAGTCTACAACACCCGAATCTGAATGAGAAACATGGAAGATGAAGAGTGTGCTCACCATGAAGCCCATTTTATAGAAGAGTTGGAGTCTCTAAAGACAGACGTGGCTCGCCTCACTAACTTACTCGAGCAAACACGTTGAAATGCCTCTAGCGAAGCTTTTGTAGGGAGGCTGATCGAAAAAGAATTTTTACCAGAGTTGGAGAATGGAGCCTGTTCCTGTTATGTCCAAAAATAATTGCCTCTGTTTGATCATGCCCGCAGAATAATTTTGATTTTGTCGTGTTTCAATCTATTTTAGTCTTGTCGGCAACTTGGCTTATAATACCACAAGACTTCCTTTGTCAAATGAGCTTTTCTTATTACTAAGATCATGTGTTTTCCTGTGTTTATGACATGCCTTCATTTTTGTTTTTGTTTCATGCAAATAACACATTGAGCATAACCTTTACTCATGAAACCATTATGCCAATAATCACTGGTGTGTTTCCCTTTTCTTCCAAAATTATGCATGATCTCACATGTTCACAAAGATTTTTTAGGAATTCAAAGGTTTTGGTACGAGACAAAAATCATATTGGTGTTTATCCAAACAAACAAATTCTGAAAATTCAAGTGATCTCATAGAAAGGTACCAGAAAGCTTGAAGAAAAAAAAAACCCAAACACCATGAGATGACTCCAAAGCTGAGTTTCATTTGAATGAATAATAAGAAATCATTTTGCATATTCACATGAAAGCAAGGCTTACCGATCCTAAATGCATGCGTTTGAAATGAAGAAAGGTCATCTTTGATAATCCTTTCACGAGGCTAAAACAGACCTTTTGCAATCCCCATTTTGAGCTTAATGTTTTTTTTTAAGATAAATAATCATGGCTAGGATTACACCCCACACTGGGGGGGTAAGTGCGAGAGATATACAAAAATCCTCAAAAGTGCCCCAAACAACACTAAGGGGCATGAAAGAAGTTTCTCAGATGATCAAAGGTACCCAAACAAAGCTAGGGGTCATGAAGAAAATCCAAAGGATTTGAGCTTTCCACAAAAATAACCGACATGATGATGCTCAACTAAGTGAAGAAAAGAAAAAAAAACAACAAAGAGAAAAAGCCCAAGTTTGACACTGGAGGGCACGATAGATTATTTTAAAAATAGAATTCAAAAGATAAAAGGTCAAGAAATACGCACTGGTGATCTTGATTCTTGAAATCCCATAAACACATTTTGAGCCTACAAGTATCTTCTTTCTTCATAACCAATAGCCAAAATCTACATTACGTGCCTAATCAAGCCCTTTCTGATCAAAGGCAAGCAATATGGATCGGTAGGAAATGCTTTCTCATGCGTACCAAATCATTATTCATGCAAATAAAATAAATGCTTTGAAGACTAGTTCTTTGAAACCCTCAGATTAAATTTTAAACCATTTTGACCAACCAAACATCACTTCACATTTTCACCAAAAGTAAAACAAAATTTTTCATCACTTCTGAAAACCTATCTATAGGAATCACTTGAATTTTTTTCAGAACGAGTTTGCTTTAAACCAATGTCAAAATGATTTCTGTGTCTAGAATAGCTTTGAAATTCCAAAATTTCTGTATGAAAACAACTTCTTGTCAAACCTTCCTTCACATAGCCTCACCCAAAAAAAAAAACTCTAATTGAACACTTAAGGGCATAATCAGGCAGGGGGTAATCCAAAACATATGGTAGGGCTGACTCCATGATTCTTTTTCTAAGAAAATGAAATGTAGGGCAGAGCTGGCAACCCATTGAGATAAAGGTTGGAGGACAAAGAAGTAGGATCATATTAAACCCTTCTTGGAGGTCAAAATCACAAGATGGGACTCAAGTAAGCAAGAACGACAAGGCCATCGAAGTTTGCTACCAAGACTCAAACTTTTGAGAAACATAAGACTCCATGAAGAAAAGGGGACCTATATTTCTCAAGTAAGTATACATTCATATTAATCATAATGCATTGCCTTCAACATTGACATATCGGTGTTTCACCATCAACTTTTGGGTAGTGCGTTTTTTAACCTACCTCCTTTCAAGTGCACCTTTGAGCCCTCACTTCCTTTTAAGTGGGTGTTTCACCATCAACTTTTGGGTAGTGCATTTTTTAACCCTACCTCCTTTCAAGTGCACCTTTGAGCCCTCACTTCCTTTTAAGTGCGCTTTCGAGCCTCACCTCCTTTCGAGTGTGCCTTTAAGCCTCATCTCTTGGGTAGCGCATTTTTAAACCTTACCACTTTTCAAGTGCACCTTTGAGCCCTCATCTCTTTTCAAATACGCATTCAAAACCCTCGTATCCCTTTGAGCCCTTATCTTTCAAGTAGTGCATTTTCTAATCCTAACTCATTTTGAGTGCGCCTTTAAGCCCTCATCTCCCTTCGAGCCTTATCATGTCATCAAGACATCACATTTTTTCCAGTTGAAAAGGTCACTCATTACAATAAGACCATCATTTTCCTGGATTGGTCACCCATTACAATGAGATCATTCTTCCACCTAGGTAGGTCACCTATTACAATGAGACCACTCTTCATCATTTTTCCTGGGTAGGTCACCTATTACAATAAGACCAATTCTTCATGTTTTTTTACTTGGGTAGGTCACCTATTACAATGAGACCATTCTTCCACCTAAGTAGGTCATCCATTACAATAAGACCATTCTTCCACCTAAGTAGGTCATCCATTACAATGAGACCCCTCTTCCCTTTTTTCCATCTAGGTAGGTCACCCATTACAATGAGGCTATTCTTCCACCTAGGTAGGTCACCCATTATAATGAGACCACTCTTCACCATTTTTTCTGGATAGGTCACCCATTACAATGAGACCACTCTTCCTTTTTTTTCATATGGGTAGGGCACTCATTATAATGAGACCATTCTCCATGTTTTTTTTATCTGGGTAGGTCACCCATTACAATGAGACCATTCTTCCACTTGATTACAATGAGACCAATTCTCCATGTTTTTTTACCTGAGTAGGTCACCCATTACAATGAGACCATTCTTCCACCTGGGTAGGTCACCCATTACAATGAGACCACTCTTCCTCCTTTTCCATCTGGGTAGGTCACCCATTACAATAAGACCATTCTTCCACCTAGGTAGGTCACCCATTACAATGAGACCACTCTTTACCATTTTTTCTGGGTAGGTCACCCATTACAATGACACCAATTCTCCATGTGTTTTTACCGGGGTAGGTCACCCATTACAATGAGATCATTCTTCCACCCGTGTAGGTCACCCATTATAATGAGATCACTTTTTTTTTTCCATCTAGGTAGGTCACCCATTACAATGAGACCATTCTCCATGTTTTTTTTACATGGGTAGGTCACCCATTACAATAAGATCACTCTTCTCTTTTTTCTACTTGGGTAGATCATCCATTACAATGAGACCACACATATTTTCTTTGGTTCTGGTTAAAGAAGGTCACTAGATAGGATCTTAGGTTAACCCAACCACACACATAATTTAGCTTTGGTTAAAGGAGATTGCCAGATGAGATTTCAGGTTGACCGAGCTATACCCAGACCAATTTTATGACAGACTTTGGTTTTGGTTAAAGGAGGTCGTCAGATGAGATCCTAAGTTAACCCAACTGTACACAGATTTTAGCTTTAGTTAAAGGGAATTGCTAGATGGGATTTCAGGTTGACTAAGCTACAAACATATTTTGGTTTTAGTTAAAGGAGATCACAGATGGGATCTCAGCTTAACCCAATCACACATAAAATTCAGATTTGGTTAAAGGAAGTCGTTAGATGGGAATTCAGGTCGACCAAACTACACATAGACAGATTATGGTTTTGGTTAAAGGGAATCGCCAGACGAGATTTTATGTTAACCCAACCGAAGATAGAATTTAGAGGATGGCCAGATCGGGATATCAGAATAACCAAGTTGTACATGGTTTTGGTCATTGGTTTCTGATTGAAGGGAATTGCTATAAATACAGAGTTTCAGATCACCAAGAAAATCAGTGTCAAAAGTTCAGTTTTGTTTATCTTCACAAAACTTACCACGCAAAGTTTTTACTCCATAAGCATTGTAAAGAGGGGGCAACTATCATAACCTATTTTTAGGTTACTCCCACATTTATTTCCTTCTCTTAAAAAAAATGCAAAACAGTGTCGTTTTAAATGGCATTGTTCTCCTTCTTCCCCTGCACATGCAAAACAGGGGAAGGAGAAGTTTTGCTCCCCTATATTTTTTCCTGCTTTCTTTCTTTCTCCCCACTTGTCTAAGCTTTGACCTATAGCTTACCATTAGATGAAAAAACAGAGGGGACAAGCCCCTGAGGAGGCTGCCCGACCACCCTACCCATGTGCCATGACTGGATAGGGGTAGTAGACCTCTCTTCCTATTTTTTCTCTATAAATACCGACAGGAGAGAGGAGCCAAATGAGGGGGGCGTATATAGAGAGAAAGAAGAGAGGGAAGATTGAAAAACAGAGATGATTTGTTTTGAGATATAGAGACGAGAAAAGAGAGAAAACAGAGTAAAAGAGAGAATAACCGCAACCGCCTGCCTTCCTCATCGCCGCCATGAGAAACGCCTTGAGCCATTATCGACAGCAGCTCCACCACCAGCATAAATGAGAGAAGAGAAAGAAAACAGAACAAAAAAAAAACACACAGAAGAAGAAAAAGAAGAACCTTCGACTGGCGCTGCAGCTCCCTATTGCACATCCATCTTGTTTGGAAGAAGAAACACCAGCAACGCTGCCACAAAGCAATTGCAGAGAAGGGAGAACATTGTTAACAAAGCAGAAGCAAAGACAAGAAAAATAGAAAAAACTAAGGAAGAAGAAACAGAGGAAGAACACCCATTACACTGCAACAGCTGCCACCGTTCCTTGCTGCGAACCACTGTTGTTCCTCCTCTCCTCTACCACCAGCAGCACCGCCAGAAGGTGTCGCCCAGTCTATTTTCCCCTGCCCCTCTCTTCTTTCTTCTTCTTCTTTTGCTCCCCATCTCCACTATTCTGCAAGTGAACAGTGGAGAGCTGCTCCACTGCTCCCTAGATCAGACAAGTCCGGCCCAACCTAAAATGACTGGGCCGGGTCCGGCTCAGTCCAAAAAAAAATTCAAAACAAATATATTTTCAAAAATTTATGATTTTCCTGTGTATTTTTCTACTAAATTTTGCTTAATATTGGCTCGTATTTTTATACCGTAAAGATACAAATCCGGTATTAAAATACCTGATTTTCCTCAAAACATTAAAAAAAAAATTGTTTTTGTTTTCATGCATACAACCACGTCTTTCAAAGATAAAAAAAATCATATTGTATTTTCATACAAGAAAGAAAACTTCAAAAAAAATATTTTAGCATGCATTTTGGCTTTAATAACCAGTTTATTAAACTCATAAGAATTAGGCCAACATTTCAAAAGTTCCAAAAAAATTATGTTTTCTTTTAGTAACTAGGATTATGAACTTATATGTAAGACGTACTTCTAATATTAAAATTAGTTTCTTTGGTTGACATAGAACGGTTAGGTTTTACCTGATGAGATAAGAATCTCCTTATCGAGGAGAACTTTTCTTAAACCGTACACAGACCAACAACTAGAAAGCACAATGAGATCGTAGCATATATCAGACAATAAAACAATGCAGCTTATCTTAGGTAGGGCGTGTTTCGGGCGTTAACACCTTCCATTTACACAACCAGTCTCCGTACCCCATCTTTGAGACCAGTTAGGGTTCTTAGTGATCAAAATACTATGTGGCGACTCCCATTTCATTTTTCCACTGGTTAAAGACAAGAATTCCTTGTCTCCCTATATTTGCTAGATAGATACAATATTACCTGAGAGTGGACGATCGCCGCGATGTCGCACACGTGCGACATATATCACCGTTAGCATTTGATATAACCTTCCGTCGAGGAACTGACTTTGTTTTAAAGTCATTATGATCATAGGTCATGTGATCTGTCGCCCCTAAGTCAATAATCCAATTGTTTATATGTTCACTGTTGGATACTAAGTTTGTGGAACCAATAATACCTGGGTCTTAAGTTGAAGACCGAGGTTGACTGTCGAGTGGCACAAGTGTATTTGGTTCTGTATGAGTAATAAATGTTGTGTGGCCATTACGTTCATCTTTTTTCCCTTCAGTTCATACCACCACTCTGGATACCCGTGTAGCTGAAAACAAGTGTCTTTGGTGTGTTTATTTCCGTCATAATGAGTGCATCCGCCCTCCTGGGCTTTCGATTTAGAAAAAAAATTATCTGCTCGAATTCAGCCCATGTGGTCCAGGCTTGGGCTGAAGGGTCTGTTTATTGGAAAATAATGGGCTAAAAAATGGTTGGATGAATTGCCACCAGGTCCTGCCTGTCTGTTCGGGCTTATGAGACCTTTGTCATTCTGTTATCCTAGGTTTACCATGTCCTCCCTTCTCATCTCACCCTAGTTTCTATCTCTGCCTCTTGTTAGTAAACCGAAACTATTTCCCCCTTCCTTCTCCATTGTTGCTACCCAATTTTTAACCCAATGTTTTGATAAATATTTGAAAAAAATATATATAGAAAAAGCAACGAAAACCCAAAAAAATACATTCTTGATATATTTGCATCGTTTTTAGCATTTTCACGTCGTCTCAAAAGAATTTAAATTTCAAAGGTCTTTTAAACATGTTATTGATTTTCCTCGTTTGAATCGACGTTGATATGATCTGTTTTCAAAATAAATTCAAAATACAAAAAAGAAAAAAAGAAAAGTTGAAGGACCAGTTTGGAAACCTAGCAACGTTTTATCTATAAATACAGTGGAAAATGTTGAAACAAGGGAGAAGAAAATTTTTTTGGGGCCATTGGCGGAGAAAATTTGAAAGGGGGAGAAAAATTTGAGGGTTAGAAAAAAAAGAAACCCTAAAAACCCAATCTTTTCTTCATCAGTGGTAGAGAGAGAGCCGCCACCCCACTCTCTTTGGATTTTTGGCTCCCACTCCCAGAACCAGGGCCACTCACTCTCTTCCCCATCGCCTCTCTCACTCCACCCTCACTCTCCCTCACGAGATCTCCCCTCTCTCAGCCCCCCAGTCCTCTCATTCCCCCCCACAGACTGACCTCCATTGTTTCCCCATTTCCTTTCGCCTTCAGCCAGCATGGCTTCCCTTTTTCAGCCTATGTGCACATCAGCCTCCATAAAGACCTGACAGACTCGAGAACCCCTTCCCTCCTGAACCAACTAGCCAGCTTGCCAAGACCGAGTCAGACCCTCCAGCAGCATCCCAAACATAACGGCACCCACAGATCCAGATCTGTCCACTTGCTTCCTCCAGCTCCTCCCCGTAGACGTCGTCCCCTTCCTCATCAATCGGCTCTCCTTCTCTGGTTCAACCTCATGTAGAAGATTTGGATTGAAACCCAACCACTAGATCTGCCACCGGCAGAAGAAAAACAAACAGAGAAGGGAGAAGGCAGAGAAACTAGACACATCTAAAAAAGATTTAAAAAAACATGTTGTTTGTGCGTTTTTCTCTTGTTGCAGATGACAATGATCTTCACCGCTGGCACGGAAGGGAAGAGGGGGGAAACTATTCCAAACCCCCTGTTTGCTTGGACTTTCTTGCGGCGGCGCGTGAACTACGCGCCTCCACTTTTCCTGCAGATCCCTGAAGGCTTTCCGACAGTTCCTGGATTTTTGGGGTTTATTTTGTAATTTTTGAATTGTATTTGATTTATTTTGAATTTTTTTATTTTTGTAATATGTAGTTGTGAGTGTGTGTGAGTAAAAATAGTGAAAAGTGGTGTGTGTGGGTGTTTGTATCTTTTTTATATGTGTTTTTTTTTCATGATAAAACCAAAAGGACAAAAAAAAACTAAAAAGACAAGAAGAATTTAATGTTTTGATTCGCTCATGGTTAAGGATTACGAGCTTATATGTAAGGCGTATTCTTGATATCCGATGAAAAGACAAAACCTTTAAAACTTCTATAATATATCAAAATCACGAAGTAGCTTACCTCAGGTAGGGTGCGCTAAGGGTGTTAATACATTTTCTAGTCACAACCAGTCCTTTACCCGTGAATCTCTGACAAAAACCAGTACATCTGGGTTTCCTAGTAACCTTCAATCAAATACTAGGTGGTGACTCTCAAATCAATCAAACAAACAACAAAAATTGTCATCGACGTCGCGCGGGGCACGTGCAACATCCATCATCACGATTCATCTAGTGTTCTCTATTCTTACTTGAGCTAAGGCTTGCTCGATTGATGGCAGAGGGATCTGTTGAAGAATGTCTCGGTGAGTCTGATCAAATTGATCATCCAAACCATCCAAAAAGATATAAATTCGATCTTCTTGAATTAATTTGTTGTATTTCTAAATGTCCTCATTGCATGTCATGGAATTTAGGCATATGTAGTCAATCTCTCGCTAGAGAGATTGTAAGCCAGTATAGTAGTCCTCTAAAGAACCCCTCCCTTGTGTGGTTCGACTGACTTTTCTTGTTTGGTCATATACCTGAACATTATCTCCTCCATCGAAGTAGGTTGTGGCAATGGCGTCCCAAACACCTTTAGCTGTAGGGAACCTGATAAAATTCCCAATTAAATCTGGGGTTAGGGAATTGATAACCCAACCTTTAACAATTGCATTTTCTGCTCTCCATTTACTGTATGTTGGGTCGGTAAGTATTGGTTGTCTGATTTTGTCGGTGATTAATCCAAGTTTGTCTCTGCTAGAGATGAACATCTCCATGATCTGTGACCATAGTTCATAATTCTGGCCATTAAGTTTGATTCCAGGGACGACAATTGGTAGGTCTGGGTTTTGGGTAAAGTTGGTTTGAGTGTCGATTCTGGAATTTATGGTTGTAATCTGAGCATGGTTTGGTGGGTTTGATTCTGCCATTGTTTTAAGTTGTCTGTGATTTGAAAAAGGTTTAGATTTGGATTGTCTGCTCTGATATTATGTCAATAGTGTCTGGGTAGTTCAGAGATAATTGTTTGTATCAATTCATTGTGTTCTTTCTTTATTGCATAAAATTGTATATATACATGTACAATAAGTTCTTTTTAAGGATGGAAACCTAAGAATAGAAATATATCAAAATCTTTCCTAAACTTGTTCTTGATTTCTAGTTTCCCTGATTTGTAATATTTCCTAAACCAAGAATTAATCATTGTCAACAACATTCAATCCGTTAATGACCTAGAAAGTTATATTGAAGACCATTGCTCTACCCAACACGTCACTTGTTGATGTCCAAGTTTTGTTACGTAGAACTTTAATGTCTTCGCGTTTTTTTTATTATTATTAACATAGATGTTCGGGTCAACTTATGTATACCTTAATTAATTTTATATGCCTTGAAATTAATAATTATATAAACACTCAATAACCCTAAAATAACTCAAATTCATGATTATTAGATAGCAAACCAAAAGTAACATATGCTCTTATTTTTACAGAGAGTGACACCACCCACGTCCATCACTCTTTTATCCTTTCTCGTCAATCTATTAATTATTATAGCTATTGAAAAACCAATCAATCAATACACGATAATGTAAAATTTATGGTTAATCCATATAAATTATTTCCATGTCAATGTATTTAAATTTTAATCAATAACATTTTATCATTTGTTAAAAAAAATAACTATAAAATTTGAATTATAATTTCTTGACATATGTTATCATAAATTATTTTTATTTAAACTAATTGAAGGCCCG
>Ga0307510_10005106_pt1 | contig 15593 bp, 7 predicted proteins | sample 12_EM_MG_FD_207224 | JGI IMG/M metagenome (GOLD analysis project Ga0307510, IMG submission 207224) | Populus trichocarpa ectomycorrhiza microbial communities from riparian zone in the Pacific Northwest, United States - 12_EM | ecosystem: Host-associated > Plants > Roots > Unclassified | place...
GCTTGATAAACTCGAGGCCTTGCTCGCGTCCTCGTCGCACAATTTGACCAGAGACGTTGCGCTATTCGCTGAGCTGCTCTCCATTCCCGGCCGGGCGGGTTCGTCCGTTATGTCGATCAGTCCGCAGCGACGGAAGGAATTGATATTGGAGCAACTTGTCGACCAAATCGCCGACCTTGCCGCGCAAAAGCCGGTCCTCATTGTACTCGAAGATGCGCATTGGGTTGACCCGACCACCCACGAATTCTTCGACATTCTGGTCGAGCGTATCAGGGCGCTTCCCGTTCTGCTGGTGATCACCTACCGGCCGGAATTCACGCCACCGTGGCTTGGCCAGTCACATGTCACGGTATTGACGTTGAACAGGCTCGGCCGGCGCGACAACGTCGCCGTGATCCGACAGGTGGCGAAGGGCAAGGACTTCCCGCCTGCCCTGCTCGAACAAATCGTAACGCGAACGGACGGTGTGCCGTTATTTATCGAGGAGATGACCAAGTCGGTCCTGGAAAGTGAAATTCTGCGCGAAGAAAACGGCAGGTACGTGCTGGCCGAGCCGCTGCCGCTTCTCGCTGTACCCACGACGCTGCAGGCCTCATTGGTTGCCCGGCTGGACCGGCTCGCTTCGTTGCGCGCGGTGATACAGGCCGGAGCGACGCTCGGGCGTGAATTTGCCTACCCGTTGATTCGGGCGGTCTGCAATCTCAGTGATGCCGAGCTTGCGCCTCTGTTCAAGCAGCTTGTCGCTTCCGAGCTGGTGCACCAGCGCGGCGTGGTCCCGCACGCCGTGTACACCTTCAAGCACGCCCTGGTGCAGGATGCCGCTTACGGCACCATGCTGAAAACCCAACGTGTTCAGATGCACGCCCGTATCGTGGAGACTTTTGAACGGCTGTTTCCTGAAATGCTGGAACGTAATCCGGATGTGCTCGCCTATCATTGCACCGAGGCCGGGGGTTTCGCGAAGGCCATCGATTATTGGCTCAAGTCCACCCGCAAGTCGCTTGATCGATCGGCCGGCATCGAAGCGGAGGCACAACTTGAAAAAGCGGTAACACTTTTGCAGAATATCCCGGATCAGGCGATCCGTCAGCAGCTCGAAGCCCGCATTCAAGTCGCGCTCGGCGACACCTATCTAATGACAAAGGGGTTTGCCTCGCCCGATGTCGCCACCGCTCTGACCAAGGCGCGCGACCTTTTGGACGAGACCGCGCATCCGATTGAAGCGCTTCGGGCTCTCGGTGGCCTGTGCAACTACCATTTGGTTCGATCGGAGGCACCGAAGATCCTGCAGCTTGCCGAGCCGTTCCTGCGTCGCCGCGTCGACCGGCAGAGCGTGATGATCGGTCATTACGAGGTCGGTACCGCCTATCTGCACATCGGCAAATTCGAAGACGCAAGAGTTCACCTCGAATGGGGACTGTCGCACTTTGATGAGGAAGCCTCGCGTCCCATGGCATTCATTGCGGGCACTCACGTCCGAACGTTTTGGCTGGTTTGGCTCAGCCTTACCTACCTCTATCTCGGCAGACTGAGGCTGGCGACGCAGACCATGGAAGCTGCCGTGAGCGACGCGCGAAGCCGCCTTCATCCGTTTACCCTGGTATCGGCGCTGTTGGCCTCGGCACGTTTCTTCCTTCACACGCGCAACCTGAAAGCTGCGATCGCCGCGACCGAAGAGGGTTTTGCCATCGCGACAGAGCAGCGCAGCCCCTACCACATTTCCCGCGCCAATATCTTGAAGGCCGTCAACCTCGTCGAGGGCGGCCGGGAGGCGGAGGGAATTTCGTTGATGGATCGGGCGCTGGTCGAGCATCGCAAGACCGGCGCGAACTTTCAAAGCTCGTTCAACCTGTCCTGCCTCGCGGACGCCCATGCGCGCGCTGGCAGCTTTGGGCAAGCGATCGATTTCGCCGATCAAGCGATCGATGAGGTTGAGCGAACCGGCGAACGATGGTGGGCCGCCGAAGCCCAACGGATAAAGGGTGAGATACTTCTGGCCACGGCAGATCCAGCCGACTGGCGCCGCGCAGAGAGTTGCTTTCGGGCAGCGCTCAAATCCGCGCAAAGTCAGAAAGCGAGGTTTTGGGAGCTACGCGCCGCGCATAGCCTGGCCAGCCTGTGGAACCGGAACGGCCGCAATACCGAAGCGCGAAAGTTGATGGCTCCAATATACGCCGAATTCAATGACGACATCGAGCTGCCCGATTTGAACGATGCGCGACAGTTGTTGGATAGGCTTTAGAGCGTTTTCAAGCGAAGTGGATGCCGGTTCGCGTGAAGAAAACGCGTCAAACAAAAAGATAGAGCCCCGTTCCGATTCAATCGGAACGGAAAAGGCTCTAGCCGGCTGACGCGGCAGGATTTGTGAGCCGGGCCTTGTGCTCAGAAATCACATGACGCTTGCCTGATCCCTGACCGCCTTGCAGCATTTTCCGGACTGAGGTTGGAGATCGCGCCAAGTCCGAAAATTGCCGGGCACGGTCATTCCGTCTGCCCTCACCTGTGTGTATCCTGCGCGCGCCAGCTAACGCTGGATGTTCAGCGTCGAAGGCTCTGAACGCCACACCGGTCAAACAAGGAGCGCGTTAACGCGCAATTTTGGGAAGAAACAATGAACCGAACACTGATCAAACTCGCTGCCGGCGCCGGCCTGTTCGCCGGTCTCGCACTGCCCGCGCAGGCCGCGGACCTGTCGCTGGCGCGCTTCGATTGCGGGACGCCTCAGGCGCCTACTGCCGTCAACCAGCGCTTCTCGGATACCTATGCCTATGGCGATCTGAAGCTTCAGTTCGTCTTCAGTTGCTACCTCATCAAACATGGCGACGAATATATGCTGTGGGATACCGGCAATGCCACGACGGCGCCCAACGTCGCGCCAAAGGTGAGCCTGGTCGATTATTTGGCGAAGATCGACGTCAAACCGGAGCAGATCAAATATGTCGGCATCAGCCACTATCACGGCGACCACACCGGCCAGATCGCCTCGTTTCCGAAAGCAACGCTGCTGATTGGCGCCAAGGAATGGGACGCGATTTCCAGCCCCAAGCCGGCTGAAGGCGTGAACTTCAAGCCGTTCGAGAGCTGGATCAAGGGCGAGAGCAAGGTCGAGCCGGTTCCCACCGACAAGGACGTGTTTGGCGACGGCACGGTGATCATGCTGCGCACGCCGGGCCACACGGCGGGCCATTCCAGCCTGCTGGTCAAGCTGGCACAGATGGGCCCCGTCATCCTGAGCGGCGATGCGGTTCATTTCCGCGAGAACTACGATTCGGACGGCGTGCCCTGGTTCAACTTCGATCGCGCCCAGTCGGTGGCTTCAATCGAGCGCATCAAGAAGATCGCATCGAACCTGAAGGCGACCGTCATCATCCAGCACGATGCGCGCGACGTCGAAAAATTACCGGTGTTTCCCGCGTTCGCAAAGTAGTCGTTCGTTCAAAGCCGGGATAGCGCTGCCCCGGCCTCGGGGCGGCGCTCGACGCGAGCATTGGTGTCCACCACCAGGAGACGTCAGCACCTGGTGGCGTCCTTCATCGGATGAAGTTCGCGAACTTTGCCTAGCTGCCGTTCTCAAACCAAATAGAAATCATTCGGGTGCGCTTGCAGCTGACCCAACGTCACATTCGACAGGGTAATGGTATCGCCGTGTGTATTGTCGATGACCGCACCATTGACCGTGTCCGAGGTGTGACTGAGGAGATCCGCGACGCTTGAAAAGATCGACTTGTCGAGCTGGATCGCGTCGTTGTGGAAATCGAAATCGGTGATGGTGTTGGCTCCGAAATCGGGACGGAACAGGAAGATATCGGGACCATTGCCACCCGTCATCGTATCCATGACGCCGCCGACCAGGACGTCAGGACTGTTGCCGCCGATCAGCACGTCGTGTCCGGCGGAGCCATCCAGCACCTGCTTGCCATTGCCGCCGATCAACGTCGTGTTGGCGCCGGCCAGATAATCGACGTTCGGATTGGTGACGATGATGCTGAGGGTCGAGGTATCGGTCCCGCCGTGTCCATCGGCTACCGTATAAGTGAAGATATCCTGTGCGACGATTTTGGGCGGCAAGCCACCCTTGTCGGCCGTATAGACGTAACTGCCGTCCGTGTTGATGACCACCGATCCATAGGTGCCGGCAACCGACTGGCCGACGTTCGCCGCCGAGCCAGCGACTGCGCCGACGAACAGGTTTCCCTGGTCATGGATATCGGGATCGGTGTCGTTGGAAAGCAGTCCGTCGGCTGCCGAGACTGAAAGCGTCGATTTCTTGGCCGTGGCATTGCTATCCGCAGCGGCAATCGGATCGTCATTGGCGCCATTGATCGTCACCACGACGTTCTGTGTCGTGACGCCTCCGTTGTGGTCGTCGATCACAACAGGCGTCGTAACCGTGAGGGTTTCGCCGACAGAGAGGAAGTCGAGGTTGTTGTCGACGATATCGTAGTGCCAGTCGATCTTGCCGGTGTTGGTATTGCCGGCCTCGGCGTTGATCGAGACCGCAGCCTCCAATGCCGCGATCTGGGCCGGCGTCAGTTCCGAGGTGAAGTCATGCGTGGCATCCTGCCAGGTGACGGTCTCACCCGCGGTGTCGATCGTCGCGGTCGGGCGATCGTTGAGATCGGGATCGGCGAAGGCAACGACGCCAGCGGTCGAATCGACGGCTGAGCTGCCGGTCACGTTGGGAATTTCACTGATCGAATTTGCCAGGATCGAGTTTCCGGCATCGATCAAAGGCGTATCGTTGGTTCCCGTGAAGACCACCGTCACGGCCTGGGTCGAGGTGTCGCTAAAGGGTGACCCGGTATGATGATCCGCGATGGTCACATTGTAGACCGCGGTCAAGGTCTCGCCGACGGCGAGGAAGTCGACGTTCCGGTCCGCCAGACCGAATTGCCAGGCGAGCGTACCGGCAGTGCCGTCAACGCTGATCGAAGCTGCCATCGCGCTTGCGAGCGCCGCCTGGGTCCCGAGCGGGATCGATCCACCGCCGGACCAAACTGCGGAATTCAGGCTGGCGTTTGCGGTGTGGGTATCGCCGACATCGGCATCGGTGAACGACAGCGTGCCGGAAACCTGGTCCGGAGTCGCCGAGTTCGTGGTCGCGGGCTGCTCGGTCAGCGCGTGCGGGGAACCCGTATCGGGGGACAGCACCGGCGCTGCGTTGCCGATCAGCGTCACGCGGTAGGTGCCCGAGTTGATATCCTGTATCTTGCCGGCGATCCCGGCCTCGGGCGCGGTGCCGATGGAGCCGACATCGACGAAGAAGGTGCCGCCGAGGCCAAACCCGGTCAGCAGCAGCGCGTTATTGCCGGTGCCGCCATCATCGTTGGTAAACATCGGCGCAGAGGTGTCACGGCTCGGGTTGAGGCCGCCGTAGAGGGCGAGGAACGGATCGGCGAGCGTGCCGGCGCCGGTGGCGGCCCCTTCGATTTTGATGGCATAGTGCTTGGTGGGGTCGAGCACGACCTTGAACCAGTCGTGGTCGCCTTGTAGCTCGAGATTGCCGTTGATGCCATTGGTGACGCCGGCGTTGAGCACGGTGGTCGCCGCCGTGTTGCTCTGGTTGTGATCGTCAAGGCCGTTGACCCGTGTCCAGCCGAGCGCGTCGAGGATCCGCAGACCGCTCTGGGTAACGGCGTTGATCACGCCGGTCCGGCCGTCGGCAAAGGAATCGCGCGGATCGGCGGAACTCGACGGGTCGGAGATGTCGCCGTTATTGTCGAGCACGCGGTTGATATTGGCGTCTCCGGTCGTGCCGGAGAATGAGAAGAGATTGTTGCCGCCGGTTTCCAGCATCGCCCGGGTGCCACCGGCCGTGTAATGAAACAGGTCCATGAGATTGTAGTCGTTGGTCGACCCGCCCGTTGGAACCGAGCCGCCGCTCATGATGCGGCCCATCAGGCCTTCGGTGATCTCGTGGGCGAGCACCGCGAAAGCATCGAAGCCGTTGGCGCCGATGCCGTCCGAGCGGTCGAAATCGAAAAACGTCCCGTTGGGCAGATCACTGGCGAGCGTGATGGTCGCGTCCGCGCCGAGATTGTCATTGGCGCCCACGCCGTTGAGGCCGAGCAACTTCTCCTCGCCGTTGGTCACCCGGTAGCGATCGGTATTCGTGCCGGTCGTGGGTGCGGGATCGGTCGCCGGCAGCGCGGCGATCGCGGCGGCATCATCACCGGGATTCGCATCATTGGTCGACGCGTGATTGATCAAGGCGTTTCTGAGGTCGGCGTAGCTCACGGTGTTGAGCGCGAAATTGTTGCTGCCGAGCGTGAAACCGCCGCTCACATATCCGACGTTGAGCGCCTGCCAGTCGAACGATACATTCAGCGTAAGGGTGTCGCTGAACTGCTGGTTGAAGAACCCCTCGACCGCATTGACGAGGTTCGTGAACGTTGTCTGGAAAGCCGCGGTTTGACTGGTGATTCCGGCGAGATAGGAATTATTGAAGGTAATCGACATGACAAAACCTCCTTAATTGCTAATCATTTCCCACCCCATCACAACTATAGATTGTTTATATTTTTACGGACAAGTTAGTCGAAGAGATATTGCTGTCAACGAATTCTAATTGATTCAGTCTCTCATCAAATATGCAGCTCTTTCATTCTAGGGTCGCACGGTTCTCCGTCCCCTTCGCACCACATCCCTACTTTTACGCGAGAACCTCGGCGATCCGCCGCACGATGGAAAGGCACGACCCGGGGCTGGCGCGATCGTGCCTTTCGTCTCGCACTCACCAACTCGCGCGCAGCGAACCGATGCCGGAATAGCTCTGGCCCAGGTTGGAGAATTCGCCGGTGACGCGGCCCGACAATTCCCAGGCGCGGTTGAGCGCAAGGCGCGAGCCGAGATCGACCCGTGCCGAGTCGGAAGCAGCGCTTGCGCCCGCGACGGTGAACGCCGCAACCGGTACCGTGACCAGCGAGGCGGTGATGGTGCGCGACGGCTCGAACTCGTGCACCCAGGCGGCGTGCACGAACGGGCTCCACACCATGCCGTTGCCAAAGTCGACGCGGCCGTCGAACTTGGCGCCGAGGAACGTCGGCAGCGAGGACACGGTTTTCGACGCGTAACTCAGCGCAAGCATGCCGGGTGCGAGGCCGGCGGTGCTGGTTTCAGTATAGGCGGCCTGCCACAACCGCGCCGCCTGCACGGCGGCAAACGGCGTCACCGCGACATTGCCGAAAGTGAAGGCGCGGCCGATTTCGAAGCGTCCACCGAACTGGTCGCTGCCGAACGATCCCTTGGCCGTCTCGTCCGGTCCGACGCCGCTGATGGTGCGCGTCGTCGAGTTGTTGAAATGGCTGTAGGCGATCTGGGCCGAGAGATAGCTGGCACCGAACCGCTGCATCGCGTAGGCGCCAATATGCCCGCCCTCGAGCCGGCCGTAGGTGGTGCGGTCGGCGACCGAGAACGACGCACTCGAACCACCGGCGGCAATGCCTACCAGAAGATCGGGGGTGACGAGATGATCGACGCCGATCGAGCCGCCCGCGGCGCGGTCGCTGAAGCCGGCGCTGCCGGTGTTCGCATTGCCGGAAAGCGATTGTCCGGCGCCGAAGCCTGCGGCCCAGGCATTCCACTGCGGCTGCGCCAGCGCCGGCGCCTTCAGCGCGGCGAAAGCCGACGATGCCGGACCGCGCGGTTGCTCCGCCGCGTAGCCGAAGGCGACATCGCCGCCCGCGCCGCCGCGATTGCCGGCGCGCCAGGCTTCCAGCTGGCCGTCCATGGTCTGGCCGAACAGCGAGGCTGCGTTGAACGCGGTGTTCTGGGTGCCGCTGGTGCCCTCGCCGGACAACTGATCCAGCGCACGCAACGAAGTTGCCTGGAGCAGCTGCGTATAGAATGTCGCGGCGGCGCCGGTCAGCGCGGTCGAATAACCTTGCTCCAGCGCATTGCCGACCGAACGTTGGTTTGCGGTCTCGCCGGGCGCGCTGCCGAAGCCATAGCGTGTCAGCGTGAGGTCGACGGACTGGGCATTGTAGGTTGCGACCGCATTAAAGAAGACCGACGGCGCGGTGATGCTCGCAAACCGGCCCGTGACGGAGGCAGCACCGCTCACGACGACGTCTTTGTAGGTGATCGGCGCGCCGAATAACCCTGGCGTCAGCACCGGGTGCAAGGTGCCGTTGAGGCTGACCTGGTTGACGGCGAACAGGCCGTCATGAAGACCGGTATTGTCGACGCGCAGCGCCAGCGTGCCCTGGGCGGTTTGGGTGAACGTGCCGGCGAAGGACAAATTGCCCGTCGACAGTGCCGTCCCCGGACCGGTGATGGTGATCAGCCCGGCATTGGTCAGGCTGTTGCCGCCCATCCCCAGGATGGATATCTGCCCATCGAGCGTGCCGTTATTGGTGATGCTGTTTCCGATCGTGCCCACGGAGCGCAGTGAATATCCGGTCGTACCGCCCGTGATCATGCCGTTGTTGACGATGGTACCGTTCGTGCCGTTGATCCAGACGCCGGCGCCAAAGCGGCCGCTCGCGCCGATCAGACCATTGTTGGTCACGGTACTTCCGCCGGACATGCTGACGCCGCTGCCGCCATCGGCGGCTGTCGTAATCGTGCCGGTATTGGTGAGTTTGCTGCTGCTCCCCAAAGTGATGCCGTCGCCGCCGAAGAAGGTGCCGCCGCCGATCGTGATGGTGCCCGAATTGATGACGGTGCTGGCAAAGCCCGAGTCTGCGATGCCGAGAGAACCCACTCCGGTCAGGTTGATGGTGCCGGAATTGGTCACGGTGTTGCCGACGCCGCCGGACACATAGATGCCAAAGACACTCGGCCCCGTTGAGCTGATCGTCCCGGCATTGGCGACGATGTTGTTGTCGCCTTGCGTATAGATGCCGAAGGCGTTGGCGCTGAGTGTCATCGTGCCGGCATTGGTGAAGGCGTTGTTGCCGAGCCCCTGAATGCCGATGCCGCCGCCGACGACAACAAGGGCGCCGTTATTGGTCACGGTATTGCCGGTACCGAGATTGATGTCATTCGTGGCCGTGATCGAGCCACCCGACTGGACCGTCAGCGTCAGATTGTTTTCCACGCCGGTACCGAAGCCGGTCACAGTCGCGCCGCTACAGGTGACGGTGCTGCCCGACTGCACGCACGCCGCCGCTGCGGGACCTGCCGACATGACGGCCGTCATAACCGTCGACAAGACAAATGGCGCAGCGAGCGTTAGCCATCGCCCGGCCCTCGCCTTCGCTAAAGACTCCGGCCATTCCGCCGTCTTCGTCCGCGCCGCGCCATTGATCATTTTCATCATTCAATCCCGGATCTTGCGGCCGAAGCAGCCACCGCCGGCAAGTTGACCTCACAAGGCCCGACTGTCTTGGTCGCCCCGGAACCGGGAATCGGCTCATCCGGCACGCGCGCCTGTTTCCTGCGAGCTGTGACATCTGCGCCACGACGGCAATTGTCCTACACGGCACAATGGCAGGACTATGCGGAACAACGATTGCGCCCGAGACAAATCAACCGCCGATTACACGTGTCATGAACTTCCCGCCTATATCTTCCGACTGACTTATGACAGCGATAAATCCGGCGGGGGGGCACATGCAGGATATAGAGCCATTTCGACACGCGCAGATCTCCACCAAGGACCTTCCCGAACGAAACCGGTTGGCATTGTGGCGCGAGATTTACGGGCGCGGCATCGCCAACGTCGATATCGAACCGATCGGTGACGCGCCGTTCCACGCCGAGGTGGCCTTCAACCTGCTGCCCAACGTCAGTATCGCCGCGGGCTCGCGCTCGCCGGCGCATTATCGCTCAACGCCGGAACTCGCCAAACGCACCAAGGACATCATCGCGCTCAGCGTGTTGCGTAGCGGGGTCGGTTCGGCCACCCAGTTTGGCCAGGAATTGATCAGCGGCGTCGGCAGTGCCAGCGTCATCACGCCGTCAGATCCCTCGACGAGCACGTTGCTCACCCCGGCAAGCTTCATCACCCTTGCCCTGTCGCGGCCAACAATCGCGGCCCTTGCGCCGGGTTATGCCCAGGCCTTCGGCCGGCCGATCCCGAGCAGCAATGCGGCGCTGGGCCTCCTGGTCCGCTATCTCGACGTGGTGCGGGCCGGCGATGAACTGACCAACCCGGCCATCGGGCAAAGCGTCGCCGACCATATCATCGACCTTGCCGCGCTGGCGCTGGGCGCGCGGGGCGACCACGCCGAACTGGCGCGGCTGCGCGGCGCCAAGGCGGCGCGGCTTGCCGCCATCCGGTCCGACATTTTGCGCACGCTCGGCCGCAGCGACCTCTCGACCGAGCTGATCGCGGCGCGCCACGGCATCTCGCCGCGTTACGTGCGAAAACTGTTCGAGGAGGACGGTTCGTCGTTTTCCGCCTTCGTCCTCACCGAGCGCGTCGTGCGTGCCCACCGCATGCTGATCGACCGCCGCCATGCCCACCTCAACATCGCGCAGGTGGCGCATGAGAGCGGGTTCGGCGATGTCTCCTATTTCAATCGCGCCTTCCGCCGTCACTTCGGCGCCACGCCTTCCGACTTCCGCGAGGCGGCAAAGCTGACATGGCGCGCGCGGGAGGTGTGATCGCGATTGGCCGCGAGGCCGCCATCGCGATGCATCTGCAAAAACGATAGGACTCAGCGGAAATTTTGCCTTCCTATTGTTGCACGCGGGCGACACAGCTATGCTCGCAAACAAGCGCAGGATCCATGAACCCTCCACCGGTCAATTTTTTCAGATTATCGACGGACCAATTCCCCGAGCGGGATCGGATCGAGGCGGCGCGCGAAATTGTCGGGCGCTCGCTGATGAAGTTGCAATTCGAATTGCGCCCCGACGTGCCATTCAGTGTCGACATGGTGTTTCGGGCGCTGCCCGATTTCGCTTTGGCGTCCGGCATCTGCTCGGCGATGGACTGCGTGCGCACGCCGGAGCTGATCGAAAGCAACGACCTCATTCTTACGGTCGCGCTGTCCGGCGGATGCATCCTTCATGTTCGCGGCGAAGAAATTCCGATCAATGGGATTACAGCTGCGCTGACGCGCACCGCTGACGTCTGCCGCTGCGAGATTCAAACGACATCCGATCTCATCAACTTTCGATTCCCGCTCGACAAAATCGCGCCGCTGATTGCCGATCTTGACGCTGCGGCGATGCGGCCGATTCCGGTCAATACCGAGGCTCTGCGGCTGCTGGTGCACTACGCAACCATGTTAAAAGAAGAAGACATGGCTGCAGCGCCGGAGATTCAGGGCCTGGTGTCGAGCCATTTGCAAGATTTGGCGGTGCTGGCGATTGGCGCGAAGCGCGATGCCGCCGTGGTCGCGAGTGGCCGCGGCGTACGGGCCGCGCGGCTTGCCGCCATCCGGTCCGACATATTGCGCACGCTCGGCCGCAGCGACCTCTCGACCGAACTGATCGCCGCACGCCACGGCATCTCGCCGCGTTACGTGCGAAAACTGTTCGAGGAGGACGGCTCGTCGTTTTCCGCCTTCGTCCTCACCGAGCGCGTCGTGCGCGCCCACGGCCTGCTGATCGACCGCCGCCATGCCCACCTCAACATCGCGCAGGTCGCGCATGAGAGCGGATTCGGCGATGTCTCCTATTTCAACCGCGCCTTCCGCCGTCACTTCGGCGCAACGCCTTCCGACTTCCGCGAGGCGGCAAAGCTGACATGGCGCGCGCGGGAGTAGACCTGCTAGTCCGCCATTGCGATGCAATCGATCTCGATGTCGAACGGCCCGGTCCATTCCGGAATGCAGACGAAGATCCGCGCCGGCGGCTCGACCGGAAAGTAACGCCGGTAGACCGAATTGACGACCGCGAAGTGCCGGGCCGAAGTGCAATAGATGTTGCACTTCATCACGTTGTCGAGCGAGGCGCCCGCGGCATCGAGACAGCGTTTCATCTGGTCGAGGACCAGTTCGGTCTGGCGCTCGATCGGCACGGGGAGGATCTTGCCGGTCTGCGGATCGAACGGCGGCAGGCCGGAGACGAAAATCATGTTGCCAGCGCGCGTCACCGGCGATCCCGGCGGTGCGCCCCATTGCTCGAGATGCGAGGAGATCGGTTCGACGCGGAACACCTGTCGTTTCATGGCTGATACCTTCGATGGACGGATCGATGGCGCCAAGCCTAGCGCAAATCGATACGGTCATGCTTCGAAGGGGATCGAAGTATCGTCGCGGCTAAACGATCTTCTGCGCTTTCAGCGCCGCGACCTTGGCCTCGTCATAGCCGATCGTCGCCAGCACTTCCGCAGTGTCTGCACCGAGCAGCGGCGGGGCGCGATAATCCTTTACCGGCGTGCCGGAGAAGGTGATGGGATTGCGGATCAGCGACAGCGCGGGCTCGAAGGGATGATCGACCTTGATCTGCATGCCGCGCGCGCGGACATGCGGATCGGCGAACATCTGCTCAAAATCGTTGATCGGCCCGGAGGGCACGCCGGCCTTTTCCAGTTCTTCCAGCCAGTACGCCACCGGCTTCTTCAGGAACAGCCCTGCGAAGACCGCCATGATCTCCTTGCCATGGACGACCCGGTCGTTGTTCTTGACGAATCTCGGATCGGTCGCAAGCTCCGGCGCCCCGAGCACGGCACAGGTGCGCGCGAACTGCCCGTCATTGCCGACCACCAGCATCAACTCGCCATCGGTGCATCGGAATACGCCGGCCGGCATGCCGCCATTGCCCCAGGTGCCGCGGCGCGGTGGGGTCTGGCCGTTGACGAGGTAGATCTGCGCCCAATGCGACAGCGAGGCGATCACGGTGTCGAACAGGCAGACGTCGACATGCTGCCCCTCCCCGCCATTGGCCCTGCGGTGATAGAGGGCGGTGAGAATTCCGATCGATGTGTTCATGCCGGTCATGTAATCGACGATCGAGGGGCCGACCTTCATCGGGCCTGCGCCCGGCTCGCCATCAATATGGCCGGTGACGCTCATCAAGCCGCCCATCGCCTGGAGGATGGCGTCATAACCGGCGCGCGGCGCGTATGGCCCGGTCTGGCCAAAACCGGTCACCGAGCAATAGATGATGCCGGGGTTGATCGCCTTGATCGATTCATAATCGAGCCGGTAGCGCTTGAGGTCGCCGACCTTGTAGTTCTCCATCATGACGTCGCAGGATTTTGCCAGCTCGCGGATGATGTCTTGGCCTTCCGGCGAGGCGATGTTGACGGTGACCGACTTCTTGTTGCGGTTGGCGCACAGGTAGAACGAGTTATTGTTGTTGGCCTTGCCCTCCGGGTCTTTCAGGTAGGGCGGGCCGAAGGCGCGCGCATCGTCGCCGCCGCCGGGACGCTCGATCTTGATCACCTCGGCGCCGAGATCGCCCAGCATCTGCGCCGACAAGGGGCCTGCCAGCACCCGCGTCAGGTCGAGAATCTTGATGCCTTGCAGTGGCAGAGCCGACATTGAAACTTCCTCCGAAAATTCTGCTTTGGTGGCGCGGGGCATCGCCCCGGCGGGTTGATACCCAGCCGATACACTATTTTTGGGCCACGAGCACTGCATTGACGGCATGCAGCCATCCGCCTGCCGCGGCATGGTCGAGCGACGCACCCGCCTCACGCTCCGGCGGCCTGATTGCGGATGTGGATGCCTCCGACCATTACCCACGGCTGCAGCATGTCGCCGCACAACGAAATCTTCTACGACGACAGCAAAGTCGTTGAATGCATCGCGGTGATCGATTTGCAGACATTCGTGCCAAGCACTTCAGTGCTTAGAACGATTCAATTCCAGCAATGCTTAGAGAGATTCAATTCCAGCAGTGTTCTTTTTATTCGCAGCGGCTGCTAGAGGCGGCCGTCGCGGATGTTGTTTGTGGATGGAAGTGAATCGAAGTGATCAACGCGGATTACCGGCTGGTAAGGCAGAATCGAAATCGAGCCGGCGAGAGCCATGCGCATTTGGTCATCGGTGCTGCACTGTTGCTGGCCGATCTGTTCTCTTCCGCGACAATCGCAGCTGCGCAATCCAGCGTCGCATTGCCGGCGGTGACGGTGGAGTCGCCGACGCAAAGGCGGAAGCCTGCGCAGGTGACCGGGGCGTCTGCGCGACGGACGCAAGCGGCAGCAGCGCGTCAACGAAATCGAAATGTCGTGCCTGCACAACCGACACCGTCGGAACGCGCTGCCGCTGCCGCGGCAGCGCAGTACGAAGCCAAGCTCGGCTATCGCGCGATGCCGAGCTCGACCACGCTGCGCACCGGCGCCTCCCCGCTCGACACGTCACAGTCCGTCAACATCGTACCCGAACAGGTCATCAAGGATCAGCTGCCGCACAATCTCGACGACGCGCTCGTCAATGTCAGCGGCACCACCCAGACCAACACGCTCGCCGGCACCCAGGACGCCGTCATCCGGCGTGGCTTCGGCGATAACCGCGACGGCTCGGTCATGCGCAACGGCATGCCGCTGGTTCAGGGCCGCAGCCTCAATCCCGCCGTCGAAAGCGTCGAGGTGCTGAAAGGACCCGCTTCGCTGCTGTACGGCATCATGGACCCCGGCGGCATCGTCAACACGATCAGCAAGCGTCCGGAACTCTACCAGCACGGCTCGATTTCGGTGCTGGGCGCGACCTATGGTTCGAGAAACGGCGGCGATGCGACCTTCGACATCACCGGCCCGATCGGCAAGGACGGTCTGGCCTATCGCTTCATCGCCTATGGCGTCAACGAGGACTACTGGCGAACTTTCGGGACGCGCCGCGAAACGCTGATTGCGCCGTCGCTGGCCTGGTATGGCGACAACACCACGGTCCAGCTCAACTATGAGCACCGCGATTTTGTTTCTCCATTCGACCGCGGCACCGCGCTCGACTCCCACACCAACAAGCCGCTGGCGATACCGGCGATGCGCCGGATCGACGAGCCCTACAATAACATGTGGGGGACATCCGACCTGATGCAGGCCTCGGTCGATCACCGGATCAACGAGGACTGGAAGCTGTATTCGGCCTACAGCTACAACACCGAAAGCTTCAGCGCCAATCAGCTGCGCATCACCGCGGTCAACCCCGTCACCGGCATCGTGACGCGCAGCAATGACGGCACAAGAGGTTCGCTCAGCAGCGTCCGTTACGGTACGTCCTACTTGCAAGGTGGCTTCTGGCTCGGCGAAATGCGCAACGATGTGCTTGTCGGCGGCGACGCCCAGTACCGCACGATCTACCGCAAGGACCTGATCCGGCAGGCGACCCCCAACGTGTTCAATCTCTACAGTCCGGTCTATGGCCTGCTCCAGCCGGGCACCACCGTCTCGGCCAGCGACAGCGATCAGACCGACAAGCTGGGCAACCGGGCGCTGTTTTTCCAGGACACGCTTCACCTGACCAACCGGCTCGCGCTGGTCGGCGGCGTGCGTTACATGGAATACGAACAACTGGCAGGGCGTGGGCGGCCGTTCGTCGCCAACACCAATCTGTCCGGCGACAAGGCATTGCCACTTGGAGGCGCGATCCTCAAACTCACCGAAGAAATCTCCCTGTACGCGAGCTATACGCAATCGCTGAAGCCGACCTCGACCATCGCCCCCCTCACCGGCGGCGTCGTGATCGGCTCCAACATCGCGCCCGAAGAGGGCGTTTCGTGGGAGACCGGCGTCAAGTTCGATATCAACAAGC
>Ga0307510_10005107_pt1 | contig 15591 bp, 25 predicted proteins | sample 12_EM_MG_FD_207224 | JGI IMG/M metagenome (GOLD analysis project Ga0307510, IMG submission 207224) | Populus trichocarpa ectomycorrhiza microbial communities from riparian zone in the Pacific Northwest, United States - 12_EM | ecosystem: Host-associated > Plants > Roots > Unclassified | place...
TTCTCAAGTGCCTGCCATAATGCATCATTGTACACTGGATATTCTTGGCCTCAATTGCCCCCACCTAACAACAACTTAGCATTCTCTTGAGATTGAAGTCAATACTTACCTAAATGACAACATCATTCATACAACTCCCTTAGTGTTCTGGCAGGTGCATATAGCAATATATTTCTGCCAATTTTGCTAATGTCATTGTGTCACTAAAGGAATATCAACAACACTATCCAACAATTTTTGCATTAGTGGTGGATATCCTCCCCATCTAGGCATCTGCTGTCCCTTGTAAGAGGGTCTTTTCTTCTGCAAAAGGAACCATGGCTCCATGTCAGAGTTGCATATTCCCCAACATAATGGAGGCACTTCAACTTCTGAAGTTTACTCTCTGAATTGGCAGATCATTGGATTTTACCTTAGGGCTAAGCTATGCAGATGAGCTTGATGAAATGGAGAAGGGTCAAAGCAAAGGCAATGATGTTCCTAAGGATATCACTTCCTTCATCCAGAGTTTGTCACCCATTTCATGATTTGTAGCATCTGCCTCTAATCTTTCCTTTCTTTTCCTTTCTAACTTTGTTCCATATATCAGCTACATGCCAGCTCTTGGATAGTGCCATTGCCAAACCATAAACTTTTCCAATACAATGGTTAGTTACTGCACTGTACTGGTGGCATGGACAAGCCATATGAACTCAGTTCTAACTTGTTTCCAACTTGGTTCTACCTTATAGTAACTAGGTATATATAGTACATAACCTGTAGGTACAATGATGCTCAGACCCAAGTTAGACTTGGGTCTTGCAATCCTATAAACTTCCTCAGTCTTCCTTTTGATATATAAGTTACCACTCTCTTGCCTAGGTCTTATATTGCAGACCAATGGTCTGCATGTGAGTGAGTTCAACAAAAGGATGAGTAAAGAGAGAGGCAGATAGGTGGTTGGTGGGGGCTCCTTGAACTGCAACCACCACCAGGCACAGTTTTCCCATGGTTGAAAACCAGGGCAAGGAGAGGTAGCTGGACCTGAGGGGGGGTTATTGTGGCAAGTTCCTTGTTAAGGGCATAACATAATATCTCCAGTTTTACCTGGCCTTCTTTACCAATGCCAAGATTCACCAAGTCCACCAATAAGCTGGGGTTGGGGGGCCTGGCTCTAGCTATTGCTGAAACGGTGCAAGTGGGGGGTTTATAGGGGGCAGATAATTTTTGCTTGCTTTTGCTCATATTGGTGTCTTTGTTGGAGGGGGGAGAGGAGGGGGCCTTTTTTGAGGCCTCAACTGCTTTGGACAGCTGCAAGAGGGAGTCCTGAATCTTTTGCAGATCCAGATTGGGTAAGGTATTGACAAAGGTTTGAGCAGGGGCATTGCTCTGGCCAAGGAGCTCTTTGATGGTAAGGTAGGAGATAAAGGTGTGGAGATGTGGCCTAACTTTGGCCAACCATACATGTGGTTATAGGTGTGAGATCATCTTCAGTACGTAATCAAAGGTCTTTTCAGGACCATTGAAAAGTGGTTTGTGCATGGGAGTTTCAGACATGGTGGCAGTAGAGGATCAAGAGATGTCCAATAATTGTGCTATATGTATCTGATAAGTTTTGGAGTACATGCACAACAAAGTGCTTCACCCCAGGTACTTTGCTCAACTCTGGTATATAGTGCCAGACATCATAACTCAACAAATTTACTAGTGCCCAAACTAGACAGTTCTGTGGCAAATAGACCCCAGAATTGTAATCAGAGGGGCTTAATACATCCAAAAATACACTTCTTGAAACTTTCCCACAATTTTGGACCAGAAATTTTACATGATGAGTACCACTTTGGGGGTTTAATCTGTGACAATTGCCTCAATAAACATCACAGTCCAACCTGCCAGTGAGATTGTTGTTGGTGTACCACCTTTTCCAGTGACTCAGTAAGCCTTTACCAATATGCTGATATGAAACACCAAGAACAATTTTAAAAAATCTGATGACTTCAACTAGGCATGCATCAAGGAATTTATATACTAGATTTAAGCTCAGATGGATAAGCATAAATGGGATTTGTATGGGGTTACTATCTTACAAGAGTTGTGACTTTCCTGTAATATATTATATTGTTGAGGGAACCTTGGTTTGGTAACAGTCACTCTATATTTCAAAGGTTTTACCACTGGGAGCTGGTCATATATTATTGAGAGTAACAGGAATGCAAGGTTAAATGGCATAATGGTAATTGTATTTTTGCTTATATGAGTGAGCACCAAGGTCTGCCAGTTCAATTCCTATCTGGTATAAAATATCTTCTTAATTTTCACACCTGTTAAGGCCTATTGAACCTTAAGGCACAATGTGCACAAAGGTAGAACATGTGGTAGTGATGAAGTTACAAGGGTTGTAATTCCCTTTGTTATGCTCCTGGGCACTTGGCCCACTTTTTCTTTCTTTTCCTGTCTATTATGTACTTATACAATCACCTGACCCAGTCTCTACATGACCACTTACCTGTACAACAGAGCCTTTTCTCTTGGAACTCCTATTGTTCCCCTCTTTTGTCTACTTTCTATTGATCTCTCCTTATGGTAGTCTGTGACCACCATTGTTCATAATGCCATTGTTCTGTGATGCCTATTGTTTGTGACTCTATTGTCCTCTCCTTTTGTACACTTAGTCAGGTAGCTGCCCTTTTGTATATAAGCTGGGCTTATATTCTGGGGTTGGGCCTTAAGCCTGACTTAGTTTGCAATCTATTGTCATTCTGAGTCTTGTTGCTTGCAAAGCACTATTTCCCCTTTTACCTTCTTTGAAGTCATCTTCAATCTCTTGAAGATTCTTCCTATTCCTCTTTATCACACTCCAGACATTGGTCTTAGCAACCCTTTCACCTTTATCATCTTCCAAAGCACTTTAGATTACTAAGGGAATTATAACCCTTATAACTTTGTCACTGCCATATGCTCTACTTTGCACACATCATGCCTTAAGGTTCAATAGGCCTTAACAGCTACACTGGGCAATGCTGTTGTCACTTGTAACACTACAGGGCCTAAGCTGTGATAGGATATGTGAGATAGCTGAGAGACCCAAGAAGCCTAAGAAGCCTGTGGAGTGGGGGGCTAGGAAGCATGAGCATGAGAAGCAGGGGGCACTGGAGCAGGAGGCCCCTGTAAGAGATTTGGGCTAGCAGGTGGCATTGTAAGTGGACTGTCTGTAGGGTTGTCTTCTGGATCCTAAGGGTTGGTAAGTCTGTCATTTGGATCAACAACCATATTACAGGGGGGTCCATATTTATAGGAGTGTCAATGAGCTAGGATAGGAGTTTTGAATATGGCTAGTAGTTTTGTGCTATCTAGAGCTTTGTAATGTCTTCTAAGAATAGTTTAGAGCCCAGGGCCCATAACCTAAGAATATATGATTGTTGAGTGTTTGTAAGATCACAAGGCAAGGGATAAGGGATGAGCACACATCCTTCTTGGACCTTTACCACCATCATCCCTCAGAGTCATCTCACCCCCAGCAATGCCATCCACTGCATCTGCCCCCATCATCGACCATCCATTGGTCTTCAATGTTCTCAATCTCTTCAGGGCTCGCTGGTTTCTTAACCACAAGCATCTGATGTCTTTGGTCCTTGCCACTGTCAAAGGTGGTGACAACAATGACATTATGTGGATCAATCTTCTTCTGAGCACTCACACCCACTTGCTTCACCAGGCGAAAGCCTTGGCTCCCCCTTCCTACCCTCTTTCCCTCCTCAAGAGGGTCATGTTTACTTTTTTGCTGGAGGTCGTCAACTCTTGTGGCTCTGTCCTTGACAAGTTTATCAAGACCTTGGCCCCTCGCTGGCACCATGCACCTGCCCCCACTCCCCCTAGTCCCCTGGCCCCTTCACTGGAGTCAGTTAGTGTACAAAGGGAACAGTGCGGCAGTACTGACATGCCAGTTGCCCCTATGGCGGTGGACTGTCCTCCCCCCCCTCCTGCGACCCCCTCCTACTCCAATCATTCGTTGCCCTTATCGTCAATAGATCAAGTTGTGCTTCGTCAGCAAGGCTTGGAGTTCCTTAATCAGATCCGATTGGCCAGAGGAGACCCCCCTTTCACACCTGGGGCCCCTTCTTCTGGGGCACACCCTCAAAAGCATGGCACCTCGCCCCCTGTCCGTCCTACCTTCCCTCCCCCACCCCTTGGCCTTCCACTTGCATGTGCCCCACCCGATTGGAGGGCCTGGATCGCACAATGCTGTCAGACCAATGCGGGGACTCCCGATCGGGCTCCCAGGTCCAACTCCCCTATCACTTTATCCAATCTGGGCACTTGACAGTGCCCCCTTTCTCCCTTCCTTTTCACGTCGCTCCTTCGAATTCCCACCTTCTGGATCTTAAACTGTCTTTACTCCCCGGCTTATCGGTTTCCATCATAGCTGATCAACTTCCCAGTTGGCCCTCTATACAAGTCCGCTGTTTTGGTCACTACATGGCAGCACCTCTAAGAGGTGGTGTGGCGTGTAACATCTGCCCCAGGGTAATCGACTAAAGTACATACTGGTTGGTGTCTTACAGTATGGATGGACATATTGTAGGGTCTGCCCCTCTTAGAGGTGTCACACAGGGTCTTATACTCTGTAGATACCCCGTGGGGTGGTGCATATGTACCAGTCAGCATGTTTAGGGACCGTGCCCACCTGATGGCCTTCAGCTAAAGGTGTTAAAAGTTAATACAAAAAAAAAAAAAAAGGGATGAGCACAAGGGATCATATAGTAGTAAGAGCAGAACTTCCACTCTGCTGGATTGTGGTAGGTCCTACCTGGCTGCAAACACATTTGAGTTAGGCACGCAGCACTGATTGTTGTCATGTGCCTGTGGCTAAGGCAATGACCTAAGAGTCCTTGGGTCAAGGTTTGAGGTGTAAGGAGTACGCAAGCCTTGGATGAAGGCAAGCATGAGCAGAGGGTTCACAAGTAGAAGAGAATGATAAGAGTGGTAAGATTGCAAGACCCAAGTCAAGCTTGGGTTCCTATCGATGATACAGGCAAGTCTTATATACTAGTACATCAAGTCAGTACCTAGGAGTCACAAAGAGTCATGAAGCTACAAGTCAGAGCTTGAATGTGTAGTAAGGCAGTCCATGAATCAGTAAGTGTACACAGCACAAAGGAGTCAACACAAGTCATGGTGGATCATCATATGATATAAGTCACATGAGAGGGCAAGGTTAGGTAATTGTACATGTGATAGAAATGAAGTAAGCATGTCACGTAATGGAAAAAGTACCTGGGGATGCTACATTCACCCCTTGTTTAGGTGGATAGTACCACCTAGTCCAAAAGCTCATCCTCAGTGGTGATGTAGACTGTGCTAGGTCTGGCAGTGGGGACAGAGAGGAGTTGACTGCTGTTGCAGTTAAAGACTGAAATGGCTGGGATACCTTGTGCTGTGAGAGTAGCATTGGTTTGCCCATGATATAGGCACTCTTCAAAGTTATACATGTAACTGATATGCTGCAGGCTTACAAGTAGGCAATGGCAAGGGTTGGGGTATCCCGCAAGGGTCACGGGAACGGGATGCAAAGGGTCCAGGTACAGGACAGCTTTGCATACTCCCGCCACCTGTATGAATTTTTATGTACCTGCCACCTATTAATATACATGTAGAGCATCTAGGACTATCACTACAGAGTTCTAATAATAGTTGACTAATAGAGTAGCAATAGCCACTATTAAGAGTGGTGGCAGTAATGCAACCCCACCTTAGCATGTCGCGTAAAAGATTTGGACAAGCACAGTCTAAATAAAAAGTGTCAGTGGCCCGGAGCAGTTGATACACACCCTACCATGGCGAAAAAACCCACCAACAGCAAGTCCATGAAATCCAGCTTGAAATCTATCAAATCTCTTTCAATCAGTGAAAGCACAACAGTTTGAACTGTAAAGCGGAAGGCTACAGATGTTCTCAGTCCAGGAAAGAAGAAAATACCAAAGCACATACCTGGTGATGACAGTGATTCTGAACCTTCTTTGGATGCCCCATCCCAAGTCAGCAATGAGTCCAGTGTCATCGAGATTCCTGATAAAGAAGAGAGGAATGATAAACTTAGTAAGTGCTAAACTGGGTTGAGCATCGTGGTACTTACAATATCATAGAGCTAGAGCAACTCAGCAAGGACTGGAAATCCCCAATCTATGCATTTTATCACCCGATTCCTGATGTCGCCTATGTCAATGAGCGGTGTTGCCATGAGTTCAAGTGTGCTGGACGCGGATGCAAATACAAAGCCAGACGTTACCTTGATACAAAAGACAAGTCCTCGACAGGGAATCTGATCAAGCATGTACGCGCTTGCTGGGGTGAGGAGGCCTGGGCTGTAGCAAATAAGTGCAAGGATGCAGCGGAAGCAAGGGTCATTGTCACAAAGCCACTAGCGAAAAATGGTTCAATCACCAAAGTCTTTAAGAGATTGGGAAAGAAGGTGGTCACTTACTCAACCCAGATGAACTCAAAGAGTGAAACAAGGTATGCCAGATATTGATAATCTTGATAAGAAGGCTAATGCGGCTTGACAGGGCTGAGATTGTTCGTTGGGTATCAGAAAATTTTTGGCCATTCAAGATTGTCGAAGACCGCGGGTTTCAATCCCTAATGAAGACTGGGCGACCAGAACAATACATACCTTCAGCATCTACTGTCTCTCGGGATGTGAAATTGGTCTTTGCACGAACATGGGAGCGCATGGCTAAGATGTTACAAGTAAGATCCCATGGGCCATAGTATAAGCAAAGTGTTAATGACTCACATACAGGAATACGACGGAGATATCAATTTTGCAACTGACACTTGGTCATCACTGAACCACTATGCATATGTCGCCTTTACTGCGCACTTTGAGGTCGAAGGCCAGCCAATTGCCATTGTCCTTGATGTCGTTGAGGTCCCAGAGGTGAGATCATCAAACAATGGCTACGACAATGACTGAATTCATGGCAGTCACATACCGGTTTGAATCTTGCTGCAGCATTCACCACAGTTCTTCAGGACTTCAATATCGAACATAAAATACTATCAGTTACCTGTGATAACGCCTCAAACAACAACACCATGGTCACAGAGCTGGATAAAATGCTTATCAGCTTTTCAGCCATCAACCGCACTCGGTGCTTCACTCACATCATAAATCTCATTTCCAAGTCCTTGCTGCACCAATTTGATCTGAAGAGAGACAAAAAAAGTGGTAGGGAAATTGATGACGATAAAAAATCATTGTTGGACTTGGCAGGTGATATCAAGGGTAAGGAGTACGACATGGCAAAGGAAAATGACACTGCTGATGAAGAAACAGTGGATCATGATAACCTTGAGGGATGGGTTGATGAGGTTGCCACTTTTACCCCCGAGCAGCAGGCAAATCTGGAAGCATCTGTTTGGCCAGTCAGGAGAATGTTAGTTAAGGTGCAGCAAGACAAGTCCATGAGGCTTACTATAACCCTAATGATTTTCACATAGCTCCAGAAACTTGCTTTTAAAATTGTTCATTCAACGACAAACTTGCTGCCTGGATGGAAAGCATGTCTCAAAGACCTGGGCTTGGCAATCAGAATAATGCCACGGGATGTTTCGACTCAGTGGAATTCAACTTATGACATGCTGTGCTTTGCTATTGAGTATCAAAAAGCGATTGAGAACATGACATCTGAGCATAAAAACGACCTTCGGCAGTTTGAGTTGATAGAGGACGAGTGGGCGGTTGCCACCCAGTTGAAAGACACGCTGGAGGTGCATGATTCGTTTGGTGATTGTGACGCAATGTGACGTATCACCTGTCAGATCCTGAAGGAGGCAACACTCTATTTCTTGTGCGGAACACCCAACCTTGCACTTGTGCTACCTGTAATGGATCATATTGATGGTTTTTTCACAACTGCAATGTTGCCCAGCAGCAAGAATAGCATAGCCATTTGTGCTGCCATCAAGGTTTCAAAGAAAACGCTCAACCGGTACTACTCACTTACAGACTATTCAGAAATCTATCGCATTGCCATGGGTCCGTTTCCACCATATTCTTATCGTCTTGTTTTGGCAGAGCCTCACACATCTGACTTTTCCAGTCCTTCATCCTTGTCACAAGTTATGGTATTTCAAGGTGGCTGGTTGGGATGAAGAATGGGTCAACACTGCAAAGGACCTTGTTCGCAAGCAATTTGAGTTGTGGTATTCTTCACGAACAGTGGAACAAGTTATGACACAAGCATCTGGAGGCACTCAGACTGAAGGCAGCCAGTCAATGGTACGGCACAAGGATACTTATGTGCATCGCACCTTGCTGAATGTGCAGAATAGTCCAAACGTCCGAAAAACATTTTTGATGATCTCGCAATTCTGGCCCCTATTCATGGCACCACTCTTTCTGATGAACTAACTTTGTACCTCAACACCAAACCTGAAAATGTCAAGGATGCTGTTCAGTGGTGGTATGAGAAGTGCAAAACCTACCCACAGCTCCATCGAATGGCACTGGATTATCTGACAATCCCAGGTATGTGCAATTATTGTATCCATCTTTCTTTTGGATTCTCATTTGCACCTCAGCAACGTCTGTGGATGTTGAACGTCTCTTCAGTCGTGGTCATCTTCTCTTGTCACACACACGTAGCCGACTTTCAGTGGCTTCAACACGGGCCCTGTTATGTCTTGGGTCTTGGAGTCTTCTGGGTTTGGTTCGGGATGAAGACGTTGAGGCTGTCTCTGAGATGAATGATATCGATGCTGAGGCAGAGTTAAATAGATTAGGTCACATTTTGCAAGCTCGATAGATACATGTGTTGTGTATGTGGTAAGGTCAGCACCTGCGCTGCACCGTAATAATGAGCACCGTTGACCCTGTGATGTCTGCCATGGCACCTCTGCATTCATCTCCAACACACCCACCTACTACTTGAACTCAAGCTCGAACTCAGATCGTCTTGTGCAGTGAACCTGAGGGCACAACAGGAACGCCCTGATGACAGGTGCCATGGTCATAACTCTCTGCCCAGCGTTCACAAGCCAACTCATCCTTCGTCTTTCACCCCATTGCCTGGTTTTCACAGGCTCTTTACAAGGTGAGTGACTGGTCCATCACTTCTATTATGAGCCAGCTGGTGGTCAGTACACTTACCCTTCTTTCTCCATCCTCGTCATCACCGTGCACGGCCCCTTATGACCCCTGCGGACAACCTGCGGACTCCCAGCTCGTGGGTGCCCATCCTGCGACACCCATACCAGCTACCCTCCCACACATCCAACCTCTCACATATCAACCTGCACCCCACAGCCAGTACCTTCAAGATGCTACAGACAAGCTTATCAACGAGAACCTCGACGGTGAGGAGCTTTGGACTTCAGAAGAGCTCCAAATCCCTGTGTACCACACCAAGGATGGTATGTCGAACAGTTGGCTCTGTTATTCTTTGACTTAGCTCCCTTTTCAGGCTCTGACCTCCAAGAATGTGATGGCTCCAAGTCGTTGATGCGTTCTGTTTGTGACCAAATTTGCATGTGAGTGCGGCATTATCGGATGCCACGACTGCCATGCCATGCCTTGTTACTGGTACAAGTGCCCACAAACTAGCCATTGTCATTCACCGCAGGTCCGAGTCATGTCGGCCGCCCTCTCATAACTGCACAGGGAAATTCGAAACCACCACAAGACCAGTACTCGGAGCAGAGCATGAGTGTGAGCATGTGAGGGGTGAGAACAAAGGCCGACAATTAAATTTTCGATGACTGTTGTGTTGTCTGGACCTTTTTTGCGGTATGTGTGGCATCACGCTCAGGCTCCATTTGGGTTTCACTAAATTTCACTGACAGTTCAGCCACTCACTCAGCTCCTGGCCAACGGACAACTGAGTCAAGGCGCAGCGCCACTGTCGGGCACAAGTCTCACACACCTATCCATCACCTGACATCGATAACCCCACCGTTGCGATGGTCACCTCCCCTTCCTCCTCGGTCCTTTCCAGCTCCAGCTCCACCCTGATACCAATGAGCTCCACTCCGAGCACGAGCACCATCACCCTGGCCACATACACCGTGGCCACAATGGCATCAATGGTTTCAACACCACCTGTTTCATCCCACTGCCTGTATCCGCTCTCTGTCTCTGCTGCGCACGCAGGCATGCGATTGACATCATCAGCCGCGGGCCCTGACACTGGGGCGATTAACCCCCCAAACACAAGTTGTATCCCCGTCACACCTGCTGTACTGCGCGCCATTTTCGCCTCCTTGCAGTCGCCAGGTGAGGTCAAGTGTTATGTTCTTGGGCTTACGCAGGGTGCATTTTTCATTTTCCACCTGCTTACTAAGCCTTTCCCATCACGTGACCAACCACCCATCCACCTTGATCACATGACCAATCACCTGACTAGTCACCTGACCACCCACATGACCAGTCACATGCCATTCCAGTCACCTGCTCCTCAAAGTCACCTGTCCTATATCACCTGCTCCCAAGTCACCTGCGCATCACCTGATACTCCCTCACCTAACCTCACATGACCCTATCCCTACCCCTGACTCGTTTCTATTCGCTTACCTCAGTCTCGCTTCCGGATTCTCGGCCCACTTACTATACTTTCTTCATAGCCTCATTTTACGACTCATACTGACTCCCTCTTTGTTACCTTCACGCGTGAGTCAGTTCCGCAGTATATGACTCCATCTTTTGGGCTATGACTCGTTACTAGTACAAGTACTTGTCGTATCATGCCTTAGTCATACTGCTTCCTCACATGTATATAAACCCTCGTGTTTTCCTAGAGTTGGGCCTTAAGCCTGACTTGGTTTAATCCCAAGTGTTGTAGCTTCCACCGCGCTTTCAGTTCTTGCCTGCATCCCTTCTAAGTCGTCTCGAACATCGTCGAGACTCTTCTCTACATCTTTCATTATCCCCACTAGTATCTTGCACGCGTGCAGACCCGTCATATCAGCGCATCCAAGGGCCAGCATTTGCTACCTGCGATCCCTTGAAGTACAAGTCCCGCCACCGTTATACAAATCTGTGCACGTCGCACCTTAGGGTCCTTGGCCCTTAACATCAAGGCATTCGCATGGGCACGGCGCTCCTTGGAGTTGGCGTGTAGCATCCTTCAGCTCTTGTGTGTAGAAGGGGAACATGTGAGATCTCCATATAGATATCTAGCTGGCCAATAGCTCTCGTTTACAGGAGGTCCACCCACCCCTTCATTGGCCGGAGGCTTCAGACTTACCCGAGGGTGCTATGCATGCCATCAACTTTGGTGCTGGTGGCATCAGTGGCATCGGCCCACTCACCGCACAGAACCTTGATGGATGTGGTGTCCGCATTATTGTCACCACGATCCCCGTCGCGCCACCACTACCCGCTGATCCCCGGAGTGCCAGGTCACATGGCGAAGTCAACTCAGACGGATCCGACTTTGTTGCGAGTGGTGGGACGCAGATGCTGATGTGAGTGTCTTTCACTGCGTTACTCATCGAAACTGTTGGTAACCTCATCCACACTGTCGTAGCTCGGAGGAACAGCTCACTGATGATCAATTTCGCTTGTTAGTCATGCCGGAAGAGTTTGCGTGCGCATTCTGCACAGATATTGATTTAACGGCAACACCATGGGCAGATACAGTCGCAGCACAGATCTGCACCCAATTAGAAGACCGTAATGATGTGGGTAGCATGGAGTTAGCTGTAGACGGTGGGGGCAAAGGGGGTGACGAGGTCCCAGAGTGCTAGGTTATTCTCTGTGTGCGTCCCCTCCCCCCTCATGCAGTTTCTGCCAACTTACACGCTGCTCAGCCTCGCCCTTTCGCCCCTGCTCACTGCCCTTCCATATGCCCGGGCTCCAATGCCTCGAGCCTTGCAGTGGCGGCTTTCTGAGCCCCGCTAGCAGACTCAACGCCAGCAGTGCCCTTGGCCATGGAAGGTGCAGCACCCACAACTGGCAGCACCCCTCGTTTGTCATTCGTGCATGTCAATGCGTGAGGGCTTGACTTCCCTCATATCTGTGTCAATATTTACAACCGTGCCAACAAGTCTGAGAGGATCGGGAGACACTGGTGTGTTGGCTACTGACCACACTCGTTTTTCCTCCAGGCTCGCTTCATGCAAACAGGCCCGGTAAGGCTGGCAACCCCATTTCCACCAAGGCTCCGTGTTATGACCATCATGATTCCCCCTTATGTGCTCTCTATCTTTCAGAAACGCAGCATTTCTCTTACCTTCGCAAATCATGTTGCCCTTGCTGACAGACTTGCGACTCCCGATGCACCTTCCACTCCTTATTGTTGTGTCCCTTTCAAGGTTCTCTTCCTATCACGCGCTTCTGTTCTCTTGGCTCTCCCTCTTGTGTGTTCGCTTTTGTCAGGACCACCCTGCTCTTGGTTCTCTTACTCGGATCTCAATCCTTCGAGGTAGTTGCACAATATTCGGGGTACATTCAAATGTACCCATCCCCGTCACTCCCCGTCCTACCCAGGAGGATTTATTCCCGCCTAGACGGGAGTACAACCCGGTCGGGAGCGGGTACGGGAGCCATTCTAGGTAGCCGTGGGACTACCCTTGCCGTTCCCTACTTACAAGACAACATCTACTATGCTGGTGCTAACAGTAGCAGTGCAGGTTATTGCAGTACTTGGAGAAGTGGCCTTTGACCTTACAAAATTTGCAGGTGTTCTTCTAGGCATGTACATACCATGCAAGCCCATGGCACAGGGGGTTGCCTTGGATGACACTGTTGGAGCTATTGGAGGAGTAAGAGGGGTTCATGGCCACGATCTTGCTGGTATGGATAGAGTTAGTATGGAGGGAGTCTGAGTCACAGTCACATTTGCACTGCCCTCCAGGGAAGTAATGATCTGGGAGTTGATCCAATGGGGGACATCCTTGTATCACTTGATAAAGACAAGTGCATGCACATGCACAAATAAGATGATGTCTAATGTCAGACTGCTTGCAATGGAATTCTTGGATGTCCTGGAGGTACTCTGCTTGGAATGACACTGCAAGGTTGTAGATATGGTTCTTCATGGTGTGGTGTTTCTCTAATTTGTGCTTCTTGGCTGGTTCTTGGCAAAGGCAATGGATGTCAGCTAGTACCCATAGTCATTGAGATTCCAGATGGCAACCTCTTTGTCCTTTCTGAGCATGTTGATATCCATAAACACTGCTAAATCAGTATCATCTATGCCCAGGTGGACATTGTCAAAGTGTGGCTCAGCGTAGAGAGGGTCACCTGAGATGTCTAAGCCCAAGCTATCAGTTCTCCACATCTCCAGTTCATCATCGTATTTGTTGACTATGAACCTTATGTACTTGGTGGGTTAGCTCATGTTAGTCTTGGGGTCACATACTAGGACTTGGTGGTTGTGAACAGCTAGGTGTGAGAGTTCCCAGCCATCACCAGGGTGATCATTGATGGGGGTGTCTTCATGAATTATATCTTGTGCCATCTGGTCAATAAGCAACTTATGTACATCAGGAGAAATAGAGATGGGAGGTGGGGTGAGCAGTTCAGGACTGTCTTCCTTGTGTGCCTGATAGGTAATGGAGAGTTTGAAGGTGTTGGGTGCATTGAGGAGCTGGAAGTTGGGGAGTGGCTGCATATCAAACTGTGCCTCGATCTTACAAATGTAACTGGGAGTAGAGAACTTGGGGGACATTATTATGATGTTTCGTATCTGTATTGGTAGGGAGATAGTTTTCATGGCACTGGTCCCTTTGGTCTTATAGTAGTCTTTGACTAGCGTGGGAGCATGTACATGGGTAGCTGGCTCCCAAGAGTTGTGGGTGGCACTATAGCCCTTCCATTGCACTCAATATTGCAGGGTCTTTGCTCTGCCAAATCTCTGTAAGTTGAGAATGGATTGGACTTCCCATTCTGGTTGTTGATCAATCAGTTCTGGTGGCAGTTCTTTGTAGTTCAGCCCATGCATACTTGTTTCCATGTATTGTGTAAGTAGCGAAGTATGGAAGATGTCATGGATTTTCCAATGTTTAGGTATGTCCAATTGATAAACAATGGGGGAGATGACCTATTTAACTTGAAATGGTCTGTATTGGCACAGTGCTAGTTTAGCTGAGGTATGTATAGTTTTCAGGTTTGTCACTTCCAGCCACACTTTTTGATGCAACATGTAGGGGACAAATGTTATGTTCTTAAGGCTTCAATTTTCATTTTTCACCTACTTACTAATCCTTTCCCATCACATGACCTTGTCACTTGACCACTTACCTACTATTTCCCATCATGTGATCTCTTGGCTATGCACATGACTCATACTAACTCCAACCTAGTAGCATGTATCCTAGGACTCATGCATGAGTCAGTTTGTGTTACAATCCACCCTATTTTTCACCTTCCTTGTACTCCTTAGCATCCACCCCAGAGCCCCTAGCCAAACCCCTACCAGTCCTACCACCATTGCTACCCAGTAATCCATCTAAAGATGCTACTACACACCCGCTTACGCCAGTCCAACCACCAGTCAAACCCCTTGTCCCTATCCCGTAGAACATCCACCGCAGGGAGTACTCCTCAATGGAGATGTACCAAGAGCCACCCCCAGTAGAGAACCCACTGGAAGACCCAGACAGTCCCATGGAGGACACGCCGCCTTTAGAGCCAGAACCAGTCACGCACTATGAACCTGATGCACCCGGAGGCCAGACACATACCTTATCCCTGGAAGAGTCCCCTATCGAACCCTGGCAAGCATACCTCACCCAGCCCAGCAGTCCCATGTCCCGCAAGCACTCCCTGTCACCTACCAGTCCCTCATCTGCACCTATACGCCAATGCACCAGTAGAGAAGGCAGCTACCAGTCAATCATGCCCACTGCCTCGTCGCCTATAGCCAGCACCTTGCCCCAGAGTCAGGGCCACCAGTTGACCTCTTCAGGAGAGTCCGCAGACAATCCCTCATCCACGCATAGCTCTGCAGAAGACGTGGATAGCAACATGGCTCTTAATTGGGTCACTATCAAGTCCGACTACCATAAAGGGTAGCTGCTTACTTCAGACGCCCATTAGACCGTAATGGGTGCGCAGCAACCAGATTGCCTCAGATCAATCTCAAATCTCATCATCATGATCGCATTATGACAATGCTTCCCTTCTCAGAATGGCCCATCATTACTAGTACCCAGTTAAGGATAGATTAGGCAGTCCCCTAACATATGATTTTGCTCTCGCTTCATCCCCCTTGTAACACTCATACAGACCGCAGCACTTGGCCGCGGATATCATGACGATACAGATAGCTCCATCATTACTAGTAGTACCTCTCCTAGTAGTCTTGGTCCGTGCGCGGACGTGCCTGTATATAAGCGCTCAGTATTTCGACAGTCAAGCCCTAAGCTTGACTTGGTTTCCAATACAACCGTTGTCAAATCCTTCACAGACCATCTCCTTATTGTCCAGTACACTCTGAGTTGTCTCTAGCACTACTAGAGACTCTCTACTTGTTTATTCACTCGCCACCAGTACAAGTCTTAGTACAAGTTGTACTATCAAGGCTCGTTGCAGCCTTAACAGTTTGACTCAGAATAACTCCATACTTTGTATGATGACCCCTTACTAGTACAGGTACTAGTAGTATTAGG
>Ga0307510_10005108_pt1 | contig 15588 bp, 10 predicted proteins | sample 12_EM_MG_FD_207224 | JGI IMG/M metagenome (GOLD analysis project Ga0307510, IMG submission 207224) | Populus trichocarpa ectomycorrhiza microbial communities from riparian zone in the Pacific Northwest, United States - 12_EM | ecosystem: Host-associated > Plants > Roots > Unclassified | place...
GACTTAAAAAATATCTTGCTAACCTTGGTCCCGGTCTTATCACCGGTGCAAGCGATGATGACCCTTCCGGTGTCGTAACCTATACACAGGCCGGGGCTCAATTCGGGCTTGCGACCTTGTGGACGGCCCTGCTTACCTTTCCGTTGATGGCGGCTATGCAGGGTATGGCTGCCCGGATCGGGCTGGTCACGTCGATGGGGCTTACGGGGACGCTGAAAAAGCACTATCCCAGGTTCATCCTGTACACGATGGTCCTGTTCTGTATCCCTGCTGTTGTGCTGAATATCGGCGCGGACATCCAGAGTATGGGTGCGGTTATGAATTTACTTTTTCCCGGGGTGCCGGCCTTTTCCTTTTCTATTTTCTTTACTGCGCTGCTGATGGTCATCATCATAAAATATTCTTATCAGAAGGTAGCTGCTATTCTGAAGTGGCTTTGCCTGGCTCTATTCCTTTATATTATCATTCCTTTTCTTGTTCATCCCAACTGGTCGGCTATTGCCCGTCATACTGTTATACCGACCTTCCATTTTGATAAAGACTTTTTAAACATCATTGTCGCTATACTGGGCACTACGATCTCTCCCTATCTTTTTTTCTGGCAGGCCATTATGGAAGTAGAGCAGCAGGAGCATACGAAGAGGATCATTGTTAACAAACGGGTGCTTAATGATATGAGGGGCGATGTCAATGTAGGGATGTTCTTTTCGAACATGGTCATGTTCTTTGTCATTCTGACTGCGGGGACGGTATTGTTCAATGCGGGGGTAAAGAAGATCGATACGGTGGAACAGGCTGCGCAGGCTTTGAGGCCTGTCGCCGGCAATTTGAGCTATCTTCTTTTTGCTGTCGGGGTCATCGGTACGGGCTTGCTGGCTATACCGGTGCTGACGGGCTGCATCTCTTATATTTTAGCAGAGATCTTTAGCATTTCCAAGGGGTTGGATAAAAAATTCTACGAGGCGAAATATTTTTATATCATCATCATTGTCAGTCTTGTCGCGGGATTGTTCATGCAGTTCCTCGGTATTACAGCGGTTCAAGCTTTATTCTATACGGCGATACTCTATGGACTAACGGCGCCGGTAATGATCGCTATTATCCTGCATATCGGCAATAATAAAAAGATAATGGGGAAAAATACGAACAGCCCTCTTTCCAATTTTCTCGGATTTCTTACTTTCATTCTAATGACTGCAGCAGCGGTAGCGCTGATCTGGTTTCAGTTCTAACTCCATTTATATTTCGTTAACATTCTGTTTGATTTCTGTTAACAGGTTAGTGTATCGCCATGCGTTTAACTTTACTTTAACTCTCAAGCGTTTTATATGACGCTCCAATATTTTAGTTAAGGCTGTAGCAACCCCACCCCTCTCTTTTTTATCTAACTAAAAACTAACGTGATGCAAAAAATTGCCTCAGTATTGACTCTTATTGTCTTTTTTTTACTTCCTCCTCATTTATCGCAAGCTCAGAGCAGACCAATCAAGGGTAAGGTCATTGCAGACAGTACCAAAGAGGTGCTGATCGGCGCGACCGTTCATGTGAAGGGGAAAACTGCGGGTACATCCACGCAGGCGGATGGTACATTTACTTTGACGGTGGATGGAAAAGCCACTACGCTTGTTATTTCTTCAGTGGGCTATGAAACGCAGGAGGTGCCGATCGGTTCGGGTGGGGACATCGCAGTTTCGCTGAAGATGGCGGCGGCCAATTCGCTGAGCCAGGTTGTGGTGGTTGGTTATGGTTCTTTAAAAAGGAATCAGCTGACCTCGGCGGTGGCCGATGTAAAACCGGAGGACTTTAACCAGGGTGGGGCCAGGAATGTGATGGACCTTATCCAGGGGAAGGTAGCGGGTGTCAATATTACCCGATCGGCGGGTGCGTCACCCAACAGCAGTCCTGTGGTTCAGATCAGGGCGGCAACATCGTTCACCGGATCGAATGGTCCGCTGATCGTCGTTGATGGAATTCCTGGCGGCAATCTCGATCTGTTGCAGCAGGATGATATTGCTACCTTCGATGTCCTGAAGGATGGATCTGCGGCGGCTATTTATGGTACGCAGGCCAATGGCGGCGTCATATTGATCACTACAAAAAAGGGCAGGTCAGGGCCACCGCGTTTTGACTACAACTCCTATATCAGCAAGCTGTATGTAAGACAAAGGCCGGACTTTCTGACGGCGGCCGAGTACAGGCAAAAGGCGCTGACCAATCCGTCGATGCAGCCTTTTACCACGGGGGCTTTTAATGCGAATGTTGACATGTTCGATTCGGTGATCAATCATGACAATGTCAGCAACTATCACAACCTGGCAATGACCGGCGGCGGGCCAAACGGGAATTATCGCGCCAGTGTCTATTACAGCAACTTAGAGGGCATTGGCAAGGCCGATGCACGCAAACAATATGGAGCGAGGTTTAGTCTTAACCAGCGGGGATTGGATAACCGGCTGAACGTGCAGCTCGATCTCGTCACCAATTACAACAAGGCCAATCTGATGGGGGCAAATCTGCCCGATGGGAATATCTGGCTGAATGCGCTGACGCGTCTACCTACGATGCCTACCCGGGATTCTACCGGCGCGTATTACAGTGTCAACGGGAAACCTAATCCGATATCGGACCTGGCGCAGGAAACCTATACCCGCGATCAGAATACGAACTCTGCGGATGGAAGGGTGTCGCTGGAAATATGGAAAGGGATAAGGGCCAGTGTATTTGGATCGATCACCCGGGACAGCTGGGAGGATAATCAATACTATGACCTATTGTCGGATAATTCACAATATGACGGGAACTATCCGCAGGGGGGCTATGCCTATAAGGGCTCGACGCTGAACACGCAATATGCTTTTACACCGACCCTTGAATACAACCGGTCGTTTGGGGATCATACGATAGCGGCTGTTGCGGGGTATAACTATCAGTACGAGTGGTTCTCCAACTGGTCTGCTGACAACAGGGGGTTTCAGAATGACCTGCTTACCTCCTATAATCTTGGCGCGGGGCAGGCGCTGACGGATGGCAAGGCGGATGAATCCAGCTATAAGGAAAGTGATAAGCTGATCGCTTTTTTTGGCCGTGTCAACTACAGCTTCCTGGATAGATATATTCTCCAGGCGACATTTCGCCGGGAAGGATCTTCCAAGTTCGGCGCCAATCATAAATGGGGTGGCTTTCCATCCATCTCTGCCGGATGGGATATTGCCAGGGAGCCTTTTATGAAAAACGTCTCGTGGATCAGCCAGCTGAAACTGCGTGGTGGATATGGGGTGACGGGTAATTCGGGTATACCGGACTATCAGTCGCTGGTCACGCTGAGTACGGGGGGGCAGTACGCTAATCCGGATGGCGTTTACAGGCAGACATGGGGGCCGAACAACAATCCCAATCCCGATCTGAAATGGGAGAAGAAGGCGGAGACAAATATTGGGGTTGACTTCAGCCTATTCAACAACAGGCTGAGTGGTTCGATAGATGGATTCTACCGGAAGACGACCGACCTTCTGTTCAACTACAATGCGCAGCTGCCTCCTTATGTTCAGGGCACCATCTATACAAATGTGGGCGCGCTGAGCAGTAAGGGCTTCGAACTGTCCCTGAGCGGGCTTATCGTCAAGAACAGGGATTTTAGCTGGAAGATGGATCTGACTGCTTCTACTGCCCGGAATAAGATCCTTACGCTATCGAATCAGACCTATTCGGTCTCCTTCTTTGACGTGGGCGGGATACCCGGAGCGGGTGCGCTGGGCAATGCCATGCGTTTCCAGGAAGGTGGCGCTGTGGGTAATTTTTATGGCCACAAATATGCCGGTGTAGATGCAAGCGGGAACTGGCTGTTCTATAAGGCTGATGGTAAGACGAAGGTTGGTCTGGATCAGATCACGGATGACGACAAGATGGTGATCGGGAATGGCATTCCCAAATATTATCTGTCCTGGACGAACAGCTTTACCTATAAGAACTGGGATTTCCGGATGTTCTGGCGGGGTCGGTTCAAATACGATATCCTCAACGCGATGGACATCTCTTATGGCAACCAGGTGGCTTTACCGAATAATGTGCTGAACGATGCCTTTGGCAAGTATGCCAATATCAAAGGGACCTATCAGTACTCCAGTCTGTATGTGCAGCCGGCGAGCTTTTTCAAGCTGGACAATATAACGGCGGGATATACCTTCAAGATCAAGACGGATCTTATCAGGAGTCTGCGTCTCTATGCCAGCGTCAGCAATATTGCCGAGATCACAAAGTATAAGGGGAATGACCCGGACTATGTACCGGATGCATTCAATGGCAATAACGGTGTGCCGATCCCGGGTATCGATGCGATCGGCTCCTATCCTTATACTCCTTCCAGCATCAGCTACCTGGTAGGGATAAATCTGAGTTTCTAACGCTTGTCAACGTAAAAAATATTTAGATGAAACAAATAATAAGAAAATATTGGCTGGTACTTGTGATCATCGGATCAATTACCGGATGTACGAAATTGGATGAAACGGTTTATAGCAGCTATTTGACTTCCAACTATTATAAGAATCAGAATGAGGTGGTCTCGGCGGTGCTGCGTCCGTATACGCATACGCAGGCCTGGATCACGTCCTCGGGGCAGGTAGGATATTGGCGGGTCAGTGAACTTTCGGGTGACCAGCTGGCCTGGCCGGTGAAGGGTGTTGACGGGCAGGATAACGGAAACTGGATCCGGCTGCATTATCATAGCTGGCAGGTGAACGACCCGGATATTGTGGGTAATCCCTGGAACCTGATGTATACGGGTGTTGGCTATTGCAATGATCCGATAGACAACCTGAACAAGCTGACGGCTGCGTCGATGGGAATAACTGAGGCGGATCGGCAGCAATATCTGGCGGAACTGCATCTGCTGAGGGCGTTCTATTACATGAAGCTGATGGATCTCTATGGCAATATACCTGTGGTCACGCAGGTGGCAGTGCCGTTATCGCCACCCACGGTACCTCGTGACAGTGTATTCCAGTTTGTGGAAAGTGAGATCCTGGCCTGGAAGGACCAGGTTCCGAATCTCTCTCCGACGATGGTTGGGAGAATGAGTAAGGCGGGTGCGTTTGCGATGCTGGCCGAGCTGTATCTGAATGCGGAGAAATGGAGCGGTACGGCGCGCTGGCAGGATTGTATTGCCAATTGTGACTCGTTGATCAATGGGACGGCGGGATCGCAGACGGGTGCGCCGATGGCGTTGGATTCGAATCTTGATATTACCTATAGCAATACGAATGAGACCAGTACGGAGATCATTTTCTCGATGGCTTATGACTATCAGAAGTCGACCTTCCGGGTCAACTTCAACTCCGACTTCTATCATTTCAACGAGCGGTATATCTATGATGGGACGGAGAACGGCAACAATGGCATTGTGCTGATACCGGGAACTTATAGCAAATACCAGGACAATGACCTGCGTAAGAAGGACTGGTTCTATATCGGGGCGATGAAATATCTCACTGATACGACGAAGCCGGTGTTGGGGTATAGGGAATATTCGGGTAAGCCGCTGGTCTTTATGGACAACATTCGAAAGAATATCACGCTGGCGCCTGGTCAGGACCCGAACAGTCTTCCATCGAATATGACTACGGGGGAGGAGAACAGCGGGGTACGATTTAACAAATGGAAGCCGGGGCGGCAATCTGACCCGCATTATTTTAGCAATGACTGGGCGGTGTATCGGTTATCCTGGATCTATTTTGCGAAGGCGGAGGCGTTGATGCGGATGAATGGGGGGACGGCGACGCAGGATGCGGTGGACCTGGTGAATGCGGTGAAGAAGAGGGCGTTTACGGCGGCGGATTGGCCGGCTGAGCAATCTACGGTTGCTAATTTTACGCTGGACTCGCTGCTGGATGAGAGGGGTAGGGAATTTATCTTTGAAGGCTGGAGAAGGCAGGACCTGATCCGGTTTGGGACGTTCACGACGGGGACGTGGTGGGATCATGTGCCTACCAATGATAAGAATAAGGAATTGTTCCCGATACCGTATACGACCATTAATAATAATAAGAATCTGAAGCAAAACCCGGGGTACTAGTGAGCGAAGCGAAACTAGCGAACGTTCCCGAGCGGAGCGAAGGGAACGAGCGAGACGGGGCGAGGGACGAAGCCCCGCGAAGCTCTGAGCGTGGCGAAGCAGCTCCGCCGAAGTTCTATCCGGTTTTGCGGTTGTGGAGATCTTTTAGTTTGTCCTTTGCTTTTGTCAGGGTTGCTTTCTTTTTTGCCGGGAGGTTTTTGCCTGCGCGGTTGATGTAGAAATTTAGCATGGACATGGCGGACTGGTAGGAGCCGGCTTTTTTGCGTCGGCTTTTTTCGGCGGAATGTTCCAGCGACTTTGCGATCTTGTCGGGGTCGTTGGAGGTGAAGACGCCTTTGTCGAGGTCGAGTGCGTTGCTATGTTTGGTCACGCCGGCGGACCATTTGCGTCCCGAGCTGCTTTTTTTGGCGGCGGGTCGGCCGGTTTTTGAGGCTGCCTTTTTTCGCGGCTGTTTTTTTGTCGTTGACATACAAATTGTTTTAAATGATACTGCCGGTCTGTGGAGGCCGGCAGCATTTTTTTTAGCGGATGGAAGGGCTTTCTTCGTCGACATCCTCTTCTTCGTCTTCTTCGGAGCCCTGGCTTTGACCGTGTTGGTTGCCTTCGTGTTCTGCGCCCAGGTTGATGTCGTTCTCTGCGATCTCGGTCAGGCGGGCGTCTGTATCTTCTTCTTCGACGAGGGTCTTGTCGAGGAGATCGGCAGTATCGTGTAACTGCATGGTGATGGCCAGCTGCACGAGGCCGCCGTAGGTGGCTATTTCGTAGTGTTCGACTTTTTGGGCGGCGATGATGAGGGCTGCGTCGCGGGTCATTGTGCCTTCTTCTGTTTCGCTGATGATGCTTTCTACTTCGCGGGCGATGCCTTCGATGGCTTCGCATTTTTTGCCTTCGGCTTTCTGGTTCAGCGTTTCAAAGGCCTTTTCCAGGCGTCGGACATGGCGCTGGGTCTGATGCAGGTGGTCGTCGAAGGCGTCTTTGAGCTCTTCTGTGGTGGCGGCTTCCTTCATCTTTGGAAGGGATTGAAGGATTTTTTTTTCGGCGTAGTAGATATCCTGTAGCTGGTCTAAGAAGAATTTTTCGAGGTGGGATTCGCCTTCGAAGGAGCTTTGATGGTCAGCGTTTTTTTGAGAAGAAGAAGTTTTTCTGCTTCGATCAGGAGCGTTGATATTTCCGCGCGTGCTGCTGTTTGCGGAGGGACTGGCTTGGCGGCTGGTGTTGGAGTTGTCTTGTCTGCTGGTGTTGGAGCTGTTTTGTCTGCCGGTGTTGGTGCTGCTTTGGCGGCTGTCCGAACTGCTTTGGCGGCTCCCGGTTGTTTTGTTTTTGGAAGTGCTGCTATTGGAAGCAGCGGCTTTCCGGCCTCTTGTTGCATTTTTTGTCGTGGGTTGTTTCATGTTGATGAATTTTTTTTATTCAAATAATTTTAGAACAAACAAATAGAGCCGTTGCCAACCCTATTTGTTTGGTGTGATGGGAAGCATCGTCGGACAGACTAGCGGCTGCGGGAGCTGCTGCGGCTGCTGCCGGAGTTGCTGTGGCTGCCGCCACCGGAACGGCTGCTGCTGCTGCCTGAGCGATTGCTGCCTGAGCGACTGCTGCCGGAGTTGCTGCTGCCATAACCCGACCGGCCGCTGCGGCTGGTGAACTGACCGCTTGAATTGCGTTGTTGTCCGGCATTACCACCCCGGGAAGAGGAGCCGGAGCGGCTGCGATTTGAACTGCTGCTTGCGGATGAACGACCTCTGCCGGAGGAACTCTGCGAAGAGCGACCTCTGCCTGAAGAGCTTTGGGACGACCTGCCACGACCCCGACCGCCTTCATCATGTCCGTGATTACCGCGTTGTTCGTGGTAGGCGCGACCACCTTCGCTGGCGATGCGTCTTACCTGGTCGCGGTCCATCGAAGCGAAACCTCTGCCACTGCCGGATGAGCTGCGGCCGCCAGATGAACTGCGGCTGCCAGATGAATTTCGGCCGCGATTGGATTCGCCGCGATTACTACCCCAGCCTTCGCTGGAGCGGCGGTCCCGGTCGTAGTCGTTGCCGCCATAACCGCTACGGCCTTCATTGCCACCATAGCCGCCACGTCCTTCGTTGGAACTGCGACCTTGTCCCTGTCTGTTGTTGTTGTAGCCCTGATTGTACCTCTCGTCATAACCGCTGTCGTTCTGGCGGCGGTAATTGCCACCATATTCTTCCTCCTCCTCGTCTTCCTCTTCCTGGTAACGGGAATATGGCTGGTTATAATCTTCATCTTCGTCTTCGTCATAATCTTCATCATAGTCATCATAATCCTCTTCATTCTCATATTCGCCATAACGGGAAGAGGGTTGATCGTAGTCATCGTCCTCTTCTTCTTCATCATAATCCTGACCATACTCATTTTGCTGGTACTGGTTGCCATACCCCCCGTGAGAAGCCTGGCCTCCGCGACGCGCAATTTGTCGACGTTCGTCCGGATCCATCGACGCAAATCCGCGTCTGCCTGAATTTCTCGTACTCATACCTTAAATTTTTTGATGAAATAAATAATAAACTTAAGTGAAGCGCTTCGGGAAGTCCGCCGAAAAAACTATGCCATGCATGTGGCATGACAATTTCAAGTTTTTATAAAATAAACTATTCCATTATGCCAGCTACAGCAGCGGCTCCAAAGAAAAGAGCCAAAGTAAAAAAAACGTTAAAGAAAGCAGCGCCTAAAAAATCGGCAAAGAAGAAATCTGCTTCAAAAGACCTGTCGGCATCTTTTAATAAATTCAAAGAATTCAATGGAAAAATCTATACGGGTGTCCAGATAGGCCGCGGTCATCATTGGACCTATGATCCCGGCGACTGGAAGGAAACCAAGATCACGCCTGATCTTTGGGAAATATCTTACGCAGTCACGAAGAGAAGGGTAGGACATGCCCCGGAAGATTCGGGTGTACCGGTGGGAACGGAGTACCATTGGTATCTACTGGCGCATCAGACGGCGAGGAAGCTGAATGCAAATGATTATGACACAAAGATGACCGGGCTTAAATTCAAGATCGCGCATAAAAGAGCAGATAAGGGCAAGTGGAGCGCTTCCAGTCCTACGCAGCGGAAACACCTGGTGGAGTTTCTGAAAGAATTCGTAACGCAGCTGGAAAAGGAGCCGGTGGCTATCGAATTTACTTATTCGGGAAAGCAGTTCAAGGGTGAAGGTGTGCCTGTGGTGCGGACCTGTGAGAAAGGCTTTTGTTATGAATTAGAGATCTCGCTCAACAACGATAGTCTTGGGATCATCCGGTATGGGAAGAGCGGATGGAAGATGGATCTTATTAAGGATCAAAAGTTTGTGGATGCGATTGGAGCGGAGATCAATAAGCATTTTGAATAGGGCGATCAATTGATAGGCGTTTTGCCGCATGGCTGCAAAAGCCGGACCGGCAGGGTATGTTATTTGAATAGATAAAGTCAAACATGACTTATGACAAAGATGACCACTCCCGACAGCATGGCTACCAGTTCCTCGCAGGTGCTGGAAAAGCTTCGTCAGAATAAGATGGATAATGAATTCCGGTGGACGCCGGAGGGCTTTACTATTGGCCGGGGTAAGACCTATCAGCCGCAGGACCTGGAAATAGTAAAAGCTTTTCGTTTTGAAGGGGAAAGTAATCCATCCGACATGGAGATCTTGTATGTCATCCGGGCCAATGACGGTCTTATCGGGTATAGCCAGGATGCGTATGGTGCATATAGCAGTCATGAGAACGAGGAGGGGTATGATAATTTTATCCGGCAGATACCGGAAGCGGGACATAACCATATAGCTGATGCGGGGCATGATCAGCAGATGCCGTTTGAATTGTGAGACTGTGGCTTTTCTTCTACATTAATTCAGCATTTTATTTTATGACGATCTATCCTGGCGATCCTTATCCCCTGGGCTCTTATTGGGACGGCAAAGGAGTCAATTTTGCCCTATATTCACATAATGCGGAGTGTGTGGAGCTTTGTTTGTTCAATGTTGCGAAGGGGGAAAAGGAAGTGCAGCGTATTAAGTTGACCGAGCGATCCCATGACGTATGGCATGCTTATATCGGGGACATGAAGCCTGGCCAGATCTATGGTTACAGGGTCTATGGGCCTTATGAACCGGCGAACGGACACCGGTTCAATTCCAATAAGATCCTGCTGGATCCTTATGCCAAGGCGATGTGCTGTATCGGGGAATGGGATGATACTTTATTCGGCTATGAGATAGGCAAGGATGATCTTAGCATGGATACGCGCGACAATGCTATCATTGCGCCAAAGTCTATCGTTATCGATCATCATTTTGACTGGGAGAATGACCAGCCGCCGAAGATAGCTTATCATAATACGGTGATCTATGAGGCGCATGTAAAGGGGTTCACAAAGAATTTCCCCGGAATCCCTGAAGAAATAAGGGGTACTTATGCTGCGTTGGCTCATCCGGCGGTGATCGAATATTTGAAAAAACTCGGCATTACGGCTATCGAGCTGATGCCTGTTCATCAGAGCGTCCCGGAGCGGCACCTGGTTGATAAAGGGTTGACCAATTACTGGGGTTATAATTCGATCGGCTTTTTTGCACCGGGGCTTCGGTTCTACAGTGGAGGTGAGACCGGCGGGCAGGTCAGGGAATTCAAGACGATGGTGAAAGAGCTGCATAAAGCCGGCATCGAGGTGTTGCTGGATGTAGTATATAATCATACTGCGGAAGGCAACCAGATGGGGCCTACACTCTCGTACAGGGGGATAGAGAACAGTGAATATTACCGGCTTGCGGAGGACAAAAGATATTATTACGATTATACCGGAACGGGGAATACGCTGAATGCCCAGCTGCCGAATGTGCTGATGCTGATAATGGATAGTCTGCGGTACTGGGTACAGGAGATGCATGTGGATGGGTTTCGTTTTGATCTTGCTGCGGCGCTGGCGAGGGAGCTGCAGGATGTCAATCGTCTCAGCGCCTTTTTTAATATCATCTACCAGGACCCGATCATCTCGCAGGTGAAGCTGATCGCGGAGCCCTGGGATGTGGGAGAGGGGGGATACCAGATCGGGCAATTCCCACCCGGATGGGCGGAGTGGAATGGTATATACAGGGACTGTATGCGTGATTACTGGAGGGGAGCAGACAGTGTGCTGGGCGAATTTGCCGAGCGTTTCACCGGAAGCTCGGACCTCTATAAGAATGACAACCGGAATCCTACGGCCAGCATCAATTTTATTACAGCGCATGACGGTTTTACGCTGAACGATCTTGTCAGCTATAACGATCGTCATAATGAAGCCAATGGGGAGGACAATAAGGATGGATCGTCCGACAACCGGTCGTGGAACTGTGGTGTGGAAGGACCGACCGACGACAAGAATATCATCAATCTCCGGAACCGGCAAAAAAGGAATTTTCTGGCTACGCTGCTGTTGTCGCAGGGTGTGCCGATGTTGCTTGCAGGGGATGAGGCGGGGCATACGCAGAACGGCAATAATAATGCCTACTGCCAGGACAATGAAACCTCGTGGATCAACTGGGAGAAGGCCGACCGGGACCTCATCCGGTTTACGGCATCGCTTATTCATCTGCGAAAGGAGCATCCGGCTTTTTCGAGGAAACACTGGTTCCAGGGGCGTCCTGTAAAGACGTCCGGTATGACGGATATTGCCTGGTTCCTGCCCGATGCGACTGAAATGACGGAGGATCATTGGAAGACGGGATATGCGAAGTCGCTTGGCGTGTTTCTTTATGGCGGGGGGCTGCATACGGTGGACCAGGAGAATAAGCCGATCGTAGATGATAGCTTTTATATGATCTTCAATGCGCATTTCGGGCCGCTCGAGTTCAAATTGCCGGACGTCAAACATGGGAAGTGCTGGAAATTGCTTTGGGATACATCGGGGAAGAAGAATAAGAAGGAATATGAGCCGGGCTCGATGATCAAGGTAGGAGATAGATCAGTCATATTATTACAGGCTCCATTGCAGCTATCGAAGGGGCAGTAGATTGATAGATGCCTACGCCCCAGGGGGGAAGGGTTATGGATTGACTGGTGGGGAGCGGATGGGGGGAGAAGTTCAGCAGGCAAAGCAGGTGTTGGATTTGATCGGCGCTGTGGCGGGACAGGGCGAGACCCTGGTTGCCGAGGAGGTCGGCGCGGAAATTGTTTTTTGAGCCGTCTTTTAAGAGGGGGTGAGTGCGGCGAAGGCCGATGAGTTGCCGGTGCCATTCGAGCAGAGTGGCGTGGTCGCCTTCTGTGCGTGATTGCCAGTTGAGGCGGGAGCTAAGGAAGGTTTCTATTGGTTGCGGATCGCGGGCTTCTCCGTCCCAGTTGAAGGAGGCGAACTGTTGTGCGCGTGAGCTTAATCCGCTGATGATGTCGGGGTCGCTATAGTCGGAGAAGAAATAAAAGGGCGTATTATCGCCATATTCCTCGCCCATGAAGAGCAGGGGTATATAGGGGCTGAGCAGAACGGCTGCCGCTGCCAGCTTCAGGCGGGGAAGATCAACGAGCATGGATAAACGCTCTCCGCCGGGCCGGTTGCCGGGTATGTCATGGTTCTGGTTGAAGACGATAAATTTATCTCCGGGTATTCCGGCGGAAGAGGCGCCGTGGCAACGCTTGCGGAAACGGACGTATTCGTTGCTGTGTACAAAACCCTCGGTATAGGCCTTGGCCAGCTGATCGAGGCGGCCGAAGTCTTCATAGTGGCGAATGCCATCCGGGTCGAGCAGGACATATAGGGAATGATGGAAGTCGTCGAGCCATTGAGCGTCGAAGCCAAGGCCGCCGGCTGCAATAGGGCGAACGGTTCGCGGGTTGTTGGTGTCGCTTTCTGCTATCAGGTAAAACGACCGGCCGTTCCGTTGCTGCCAGTCGCTGACGGTCTGGCGCAGCTGCTCCCAGATAGGGAAGGCGTTGCGGTCGAAGATCTCATGAATAGCGTCCAGTCTTAATCCATCGATGTGATAATGTTCGGCCCAGTAGATGGTATTATCTGTGATGAAGTCCTTTACTCCATCGGACCATGCGTCATCAAAATTGAGGGCCTTGCCCCAGGGGGTATGATATTTATCAGAGAAATAGGGGCCGAAGTGGTGGAGGATATTGCCTTCTTTTCCAACATGGTTATAGATAACGTCGAGGAAGACGGAGATGCCGTGGTGATGGCAGGCGTCTACGAGTCTTTTTAATCCTTCCGGTCCGCCATAACTATCCTGTACGGCATAAAGAAATACTTCGTCGTATCCCCAGTTGCGCTGGCCGGGGAACTGGGCTACAGGCATTAGCTCGATGGCGTTGATACCGAGCTCTGCCAGTTGCGGCAGGCGAGGGATGATGGCTTCGAAGGTTCCTTCCGGAGTGAAGGCGCCGACGTGGAGCTCGTAGAAAATGAGAGATGAAAGAGGGAGGCCGCGCCAATTGTTGTCAGTCCAGGTGTGAAGCTGGTGGTCGACCACTGCTGAGGGGCCGTGAACGCCCTCGGGTTGCCAGGATGAGGCGGGGTCGGGGAAGGGTTTTTCGTCTTCGGGTTTATAATAATAGAGGTCGCCGTGGTGGATGTTTGGGACATCGGCGTGGAAGTAACCGTGATGGTCTTTTTGCATCGGGGTATCGATAGCATCCCGGAGATGCAGGGTCATGGAATTTTTTTCCGGGGCCCAGACGGAGAAATGGCAGTCCTGTTTATGTAAGCGGGGTGGTGGCATGGGAAGGGTTTGATGAAACGGATTGCCATTCGTCGAGTCTTACGATAAGGCCTTCTTCTCCGCTGAGATCGATCCTGTTCTGTACGGGTGTACCGACCTGTTCGGGGAAGGTATCGAGGAGGATGGTTCCTTTGAATTCTATCGTTCCCGGGGCAAAATAGCAGGGCCGGTGTGTGAGATTGAGCACGATCAAAAATCCGGTATGTCCTTCTTCCTGTCTGATATAGGAGATCATCTGGTGATCGGAAAAGACGGGGCGAAAGGCGCCGGTCTTCAGGGAAGGTTCGCTTTGGCGCAGGTCGATCAGTGCCTTATACAGGGCGAGGCTGGAATAAGCGTTTTGTTTTTGCACCTGTACGTTTCGCCGGCGGAAGGTGGGATCGAGTCGCAGCCAGGGTTTGCCTTTTGTAAAACCGGCATTGTCGCTATTGTCCCACTGCATGGGGGTGCGTTCGGGATCGCGGCTGAGGTTTTTTCCGGGCATGTTGAGGCCTTGAGGGTCCTGTACTTCTGCTTCGGGTATAGGAACGTCGAGCATGCCTATTTCGTCCCCATAATACAGGGTAGGGGTACCGCGGAGGGTGAGTAACAAGATGGCTGCGACCTTTGCCTGCTGGAGGCCGACGCGGCTGGTTATGCGGGGCTGGTCGTGATTGCCGAGGACCCAGTTGGGCCAGTCGCCTGCGGGCAGGGCGGCTTCGTATTCGTCGATGCCGGCCGAGATGAGGCGGGAATTCCAGGGCAGGGAGATCAGCATGAAGTTGAAGGGCAGGTGGGCTTCCTTTGTTTGGGTGCCGTAATAGGCTACCAGCCGATGGACGGGAAGATAGATCTCGGCGATCATTAAGCGCTGGTCGTATTCGTCGAGCAGTCTTCGCATTTTTGCGGCTATCTCATGCATCTCGGGCTGATCGGTGGAATAGACGGGCAGGAGCTGTTCATAGGTCGCCATCTGTGGCTGGTAGTCGGGATTGCGGGGATTGTCGCGCCATTGAAGGTCTTTTACCATATGCCACATGGCATCTACGCGGAAGCCGTCTACTCCGCGGTCGAGCCAGAAGCGCATGACGGTGAGCATGGCTTCCACGACCTGTGGATTACGCCAGTTGAGGTCGGGTTGTTTTACGAGGAAGGCGTGGTAATAATATTGTTTTGTCCTTTCGTCCCATTCCCAGGCGCTGCCGCCAAAGACGCTGAGCCAGTTGTTGGGGGGACTGCCATCGGGTTTTTGGTCTTTCCAGATATACCAGTCGCGTTTGGGATTGTCGCGGGAGCTGCGGGATTCGAGGAACCAGGGATGGTCGTCCGAGCTATGGTTGGGTACGAGGTCGAGAATGAGCTTCATCCCTGCTGCGTGGGTCTTTTCCAACAATTCGTCGAAGTCGCTGAGGTTCCCGAAGGAGGGCCATATGCCCGTGTAATCCGAAATGTCATAACCAAAGTCTGCCATTGGGGAGGGATAGATGGGAGAAAGCCATATTGCTTTCACTCCCAGCCATTTCAGATAATCCAGCCGTTGGATGACTCCGCGGAGATCGCCGATGCCGTCTCCATTACTATCCTGGAAGGAGCGTGGGTAGACCTGATAGATAATGCCGTCCTGCCACCAGAGGTATTGTTTTTGATTGTTGTTTGGCATGGTTAATTCACTTGCAATCGAAATGCCATGATCTTAGCACCTAAAGAAACAGCTCTTACGGACGAAGAGGTCCACAAGGGGCTCCGGATGGTCATCGGGGATGGTCTTACTACGGAAGCCATGACCGTATTGACGGGAGGGACCTTCCTTACTGCGATGGCTTTGCTGTTGGGGGCCTCGA
>Ga0307510_10005109_pt1 | contig 15588 bp, 9 predicted proteins | sample 12_EM_MG_FD_207224 | JGI IMG/M metagenome (GOLD analysis project Ga0307510, IMG submission 207224) | Populus trichocarpa ectomycorrhiza microbial communities from riparian zone in the Pacific Northwest, United States - 12_EM | ecosystem: Host-associated > Plants > Roots > Unclassified | place...
CGTTGAGTACTTGTGTTATTGATGGGGGTGGTGCTTATATGCTCTCACAGTGGATATGTCATGATTGGAGCGATGAACACTGCTTAAGATTCTTGAAGAACTGCTATGATGCGCTGCCGGAAAACGGGAAAGTGATCCTTGTTGAATGCATTCTCCCTGTGGCTCCTGACACAAGTCTTGCCACCAAGGGAGTCATGCACGTTGATGCCATAATGCTGGCACATAACCCCGGAGGAAAAGAGAGGACCGAAAAGGAATTTGAGGGCTTGGCCAGGGGAGCTGGCTTCAAGGGTTTCGAAGTGATGTGCTCTGCATTCAATACGTACGTGATTGAATTCCGCAAGCAGGCCTAAGGCTCAAAGTCCCAGCTATTTTGAGTTCCATACAAAAAAGTTGGTGTCTGCCTGCTGGCTTTGAAAGGTGTGATTGCTTGTTATCTCTTATGAAACAAATAAGATCGTGTCCTGTCTGCTTCTTGTTTCAAATTACCTCCATAGCTCTAAGATCTCTCTTGTTCATGCAATGATGAAGAAGATTTCTTATAGAGGTTGTAGTGAAAAAGAAAGCAACTCGTCTTTTATCTTGCAAGATCATGATGAATATTGTTCTTAACAAGAAGCATTTCTTTTTTTCTTTTTCTTTTTCTTTTTTTTCTGGGCCCTTAATTTATGACTACTTCTTGATCTTATGCCAGCCTTTTCATATTGATATTATATGTTTGTATTCAATTAGAAATTAAAACACGGAGCAGTTACTCTTTCTTGCTTATTAAAATAAATAATAATTAAAAAATAAAGTGACGCTGACTTCCAAACAAATCAGATCGATCTTTGTTTATTCGAATAACGACAACTTGTCTGCATGTTTATTTATTTCTTCTCCAACACAAATTAAAGATGCTCAATTTCTCATCCGAGCCATTATGTGAAAAGGTTTTTCTTCTAGGCTTTGTAACCAACAATAAAGATAAAAAGGAATGCTTTATGGCCTGTTATATATATTATTTAATCCCAGATCCTGTAATTTCATTATTATACCGTGCCTAAAGAGTTAGAAAGACTATTTTGCCCCTAATCAATATGAAGACGAAGGCCGCGCTCCCCCAACCCCAATAGTGTTTTTTTCTTTCTTTCTTGGTAACAGTTGTACAGTAAAGATGAAATCATTGTTCATTCAGCATGAATGAAAAATTAGGGCTTGCGTAGGTCACAGCTCAGACTAAGATATGGCATTTCCCCATCAGGTAGATTCATGAATATGGGTGGATGTAATTTTTTTTATTTATTTTTTCTTAGAAGAAACAAAACCATCTCTCACTGGTGCCCCTCGGACCTCCGCCCTCATCCTCCTCTCCAAAGCAATGGTCATTTGAACATGGCCGTGAGGACTAAACAAACATATTCCATTCTTGATTCCTAATAAGAGACTGTATTTAACTTTTGTTCCTATAAAATACGTTTTATTCACTTTCAAGTGTCTTGTGTATTCAACTCACAATGTTTATAATCTAGGATCCATTCCTCGGCTTCTACATATTCCAGGCGGATCCCAAGATTCATGAGTAGACTAATGGACTGCTAAACCTTCAAATACCCATTTTATATATGGTATTATCACACACTAATGTTCGGGCACACCCTTTGTCTAATAGTTCAGACGTCTCTTTAAAGGAGGCAGTGGGGATTTGACTTTCCGTGGGGTAGGGTATTAGAAAAGGAAGTTTACCCACCCAGTATTTGACTGATTTAGGTGCCAGATATTCGGAGTACCTGAGAATGCTTGAAGGAGAGCAACCCTTACAGATGAACAGGTAGGTCATTTGCGTCATCCAGGGACCTGTGAAGAAAGCGTCCCACAGCTCCACCTTCAGATGAAGCAAGGATGACGTGTGAGGACATGTTTGTCATCAGACTTTTTGCATTGACAGACCTCTTGTCTAACTACTTAGTAACAAATGTTGGACCACGAAATTCATGAGCTTGATCCGTCTCTTTAAGTTCACATTCGAGGTAACTGTAAGATTAGCCATCAGATCATGCTTCGGCCAGTTTTAGGCGAGGAACAATATTCATTGACTGAAGTTCCTGAAAATGGACCATTCATTGGTAAAGGTTCGTCAAAAACACAAGCAGAAAGCTTTGAATGTATAAAAATGGATCAAAAGCACACTTACCTGAATCAAGAGCTTGCAAGCATACGGTAGTTTCATAGTAGAAACTTTATCCCCATTTTTACACGTGGTACACATTGCAGCTTTCAGCTTCTGATTGTAATAGCCTAATAAACCACAAGCTCTGCAAACCTGCATTACATGGAGAGGCTATCAGCTGTTATGGAAATATAACAGACCACCTTTCTTCTTTATTATACAGAAGATACAAATATCTAGTAGACTTGGTGGCTATAATAAGCATAACTTAGTAACTCATCACATTTGGGATCAATCACTGTCTAAGCTAGAAATTTCTGCTATCAAATAAATTAATAGTCTAATAAAGAAGAATGGTGGCTAATTATACCAAAAGCGTTTTCCTGAAGCCACTTCCAGAAAATCTCATTTGTTCATAGGAAGAGCCCACAGAGAGATCCACACATCTAATTAATCAGATAATTTGGGAACTGATTCTGGGAGCACCCTTTCAGTAAAATTAGCATCACTTGTACTGAAAATGATCATCAAATGTTGTTCAATCAAATTTGAAATCTAAGGTCCAGAAGGCAATAGCCAGGGAAATACCTATAGCTAGTGAAAGTGTCCAATGAGACAGTTATTCAACTGGAGAGTTTCAAAAAACAAATAAATGCAGTTGGATCGATGAGCAATTGAGCAGGTAACTTTAACATGCAATGATGTGCCAAGTGATTTTTTTTGAACAACTAAAGCAGCAACTCCTCTTCCCTCGTATAAAATGGATAGTTTCTCAACATGGATGCCAGAAAATACTTGTATCCACTTTGTTTCATCAAGTACTCCATGCTAAAATTCATTATGTGCATGTAGAGTACAAAAACAAATAAAAGTTACCTGAGCTTCAAATTGATCACTGGAAACCATTAGGCGCTCATAAAGCAACATGCTAGTGCCATATGCAACCAAACAATCCTTTTCCATTTCTCCCACTCGAAGACCTGGGAAACAAACATTTATCTGAAGGCGAAATCTTCTTAAACATGAAACATAAATTGATAAAAGTATCTTGGCATTGGAAAAGAAAACCTCCATTTCGAGCTCTCCCATCAGTAGGCTGTCTGGTTAGCATGACGCGTGGTCCACTACCTCGAGCATGCATTTTATCTAAGACCTAGTCACCACAAGATATACAATGTAAAATATATGAAGAAGCGAGAATACTGTGCTAATTGAATAAATAAGAGATGCAGAAATGAAATGTGACAGGGCTACATGTAACATGTGAAGGAAAAAAAGAGTAGATGCCATGTTATAGACACTATCAGCAGATTCTGTGTTATAAGTACGGAAACAGTAATGAGAACTTGAATTCAAATGTTTTGCTTGAAAGAATACCCCAAGCCCCAAATGTGTAAAGGAAAGAACATTTGTTTAACAGAGTAAAATCAATAACTTGAATACACAGCAAACCTTAAACCCATCATTATAAACATTCCATGTCTCTTCTGGCACCTTTATGTTAATTTGAAAGCTATAGATTTGAAGCACCCAAGTACCAACCAGTAAATAAGTATAATAACAACCATGAACAGCTATCCAAGTACAGATGAACAATGTCACACCAGAAAGAAAGCTTAAGATCTCACCATATGTTTTAACTTCTGGTAGTAAATTGGCCCCATGAAAATATACGCCTGCAGAGGACAACCTGTGATACCTGGGGAAATTTTGAGGTGTCAGGATGACCATGTTGGAGAATCCAAACCAAGAGCTTAAGTTGGTATATGGAGAGGGCAGTGAAGGATAAACCAAATTGGTTTTGTTTGTTAGATAAATGCTATACCAAACTTTATACTCTTCTTGAAGGATCTTGATAAAATATCTTAACCTACATGACTTGAGTGGGAAGGTTTGTGAAACAAAACCAGGAGCATGCTTCGTGAAAGGTTTCCTTTAATTCAACTCCCCAAGAATGGCACTCCTAGAGGAACCTCAAAAAATACAAGTCACTAAAAAATCAAGGCCATGCTTGTTTGTGATGAACGAAATCCTTTTGGAAAATGAATTAAAAAAATGTATGTTTTTTTAATGTTTAGTTGAGTTGGAAAACATCTTCCAATGTTTTGGTGTGCATTGATAATAATTTTTTCCTATGGTATCCTATGTTATGATAGAATTTATATTGTTTTAGATATGATTATTGTATAGTATAAAATTTTGTGTATTATAATGTTATCTTCTAGAAATATTATGTAAATTAAAACAATTTCTAATATTATATGTTGATATATATTAGTAATTTATTATTTATAATAATATTATATATTTTAAAGTACTATTACTAATATATTAGTGTTTATATATATGAGAATATGGAGTGGTGCCAAGTTCTTGGTTCCTTCATAGAAAGTGTTTTCAGATCTTTAGAAAATAAAAAAGAAAAAAGAAAGAAAGGAAATATTGATTGACATCTCCAGTTTTTCAGTCATTTGAGAATCAAAGGGGAAATGATGTATTCTCCTCAAGTCATTATGGCACTACTGAAAGCAATGGCAGAGTAATACATTGGTTTAATTATGTGCAAGACTCTCCATTGACACAACCAAGACAAAGAAACAAGATGGATCACTGCTTAAGTGCACAGTTCAGTCTGATGACCCTCAAAATAGTCTATAATATTTAAAATTCAATAAACAAAAATACAAGAACTATGTCTTTAGGACATGTTGAAATTTTGGCATGCAGAAAGCCATGCCCATATCTGAAAATCATAGCACGTGTATATACAGTCACTTCTCCACTCAATCATGACTAGCATATCAAATTATCTTTTGGAACGAGGTATTGTCTCATTAATGCCAGTATTTATTTATTGGAATAATTTACATTTTGCAAAATAAAAATATCAAATTCAGAATGCTTCAAGAAAATCAAAATGAATTATTTATAGAAGTGCATGTAAGTTCAATTTCATAAGTAATGTCTCAAGGGTAAGCACAAAAACCTGAATAAATGAAGTCCTTGCCATTGTAGCTAAAGCCATGCTTAACAAGTGTTTCACTGTCATGAAGCAGAACAAGGATTAAAGAAAAATGAAGTTTGAGAAACATAGACCAAAAGCAAAGAACATAAGAGAGAGAAAGTGCCTTATAGCTTCAACCCTGTCTGCATGACCACTTGGTTCTCCAAATGCACTACCATAATGAAATCTACCACATGAAACTCCAGCTTTACCCCCAAGAAGCTCTATCATCTTCCCAACAGTCATTCGACTATATAAAAAACAAGCACACAATTACATTATTTAACTTGCGCAGATCTTGCACTCCTATCAATTGAAAAGATACCACACGACAACTTATAACTTGTGTGCATGTGAAATGAAATAGTTGTCAAAAATCATAAAAAAGAATCAAGCGATTGCGATGAGGTGAAGCACCACATTGAAGAAGCTAGTAAAGTGCCCATGTGACATATTGCATGAATAATATCATACAGTAGTTCCTTCTTGTGTTGTGTTATTGCAATTGCAATCTGCCTATTATATATTGGTTTTTTCTTTACTCATCTGCATGGTTAAGAGCTGTTGCAAACACAGATTTGGTTTCATAGAATTAGCGCAAGTAATACATACGATCAATGCAGTCACTGGTGTCAATCATTGAGAACATAGTCAATTGTCTCTAATGTGCAGACTTCAAAACATCACTAAAAACTGATAATACTTGTAACTTTAATAAATAAAGGTAAAATCTTTCCATTTTAAATAGAAGAATTACTCATCACATGGTCAAAATCATTGAAAAGGGCATGGTGGAAAGCATTACTAAAATCTGCATAAATATGAATAAGAAGTTGTCCCCACTCCCTCCCACTCTGCTTTGAGGAAATCTTTTGAAATGCTTATACTGGTCAAATTCAATTTGGCAAGGTAATGGTGTTGGTATCCTTCACGAACAAATCATTGGAGATAAACTCCTTTCACTATTGCTTCCAACTTCCTATATAAATAAAATAAAATTCTATTGGTTTTTTTATTCGAAAAAAATACCAATAACTTAAGTTTTAATAAGCAAGACACTAATAATAATAATAATAATAATAATAATAATAATAATAATAATAATAATAATAATAATAATATTTGTGTCTTGCTTATTAAAACTTAAGTTATTGGTATTTTTTCAAATAAAAGAATCAATAGAATTTTATTTTTCAGAATTTTATTATTATTATTATTAGTATTATTAGTATACGTTAGGCAATAAGATCTTTTTTAACATTTGAATTATTTTATACATTCATAATTACACTCCTAAGTATGAAGTTATCGATGCATCCTTCAATCATTTACTAAAATAATAACTTTTTAAAATTTAAACCTTTTTTATCTGGATGGAATCTTGAACTCTCATTACAACTATAATTTTTAAGAAAATGTCAAGAAAAAGATAATAGACACTCCACACAAGTGATGCGTGTTGCTTCAATCAGTTTACAAAAGCCACTTCCATATGTGTTGAGTTTGTCATCCTCACATTTTCTACTTTCATTACTCAGATAAATGGGTGCTTTTAAGTTCGTTTTTTCTGTGATGGTCCACATGATTTAAGGGGATAATATGCATGTATAATAATCAAGGCTCTTATTATACTTGGAAAAAAAAAGACAGTTAAAATGCTTTGCAAACAACGTAAAAAAAAAGACAGTTAAAATGCTTTGCAAACAACGTCTGTTGACACTTTTCAAGCATCAACTATGAAGCACCAAAAAGAAAAAGAAGAATGCTATTGCTTGTTAATTAGATCATCAATAACAGCGTATATAATGTACCAAGGCTACAGCCTACAAGTATAAAGATAGACAATAAAGAAACAAAGAAACTCGCAATTTAGCATATGTAACATTACTAGAAAAATAATCAAAGGAAAAAACATGGCACATTATTGATGCCTAAAGTACTTGAAAATTCTAAGCTATGATTGTGGACTAGTGATGGATAAATTGACAAATCCTTGTATTGGAGAGTACTCTGAAATTACAAACATAAATATTTCAGAAATATGCAGTCATTTGTCATCCAAAACTATGACAAAACTTATTGGTATTTTTCCTTTTGCTTTTGCTCATCAACTATTGTTCCATAAGATGGATAGATGATCATGCAAAATATCAAAAAGGGCAGGAGAGGAACACAAATTCGATACATTGTTGCCTATTGCCTAACGCATTAAGATCTTCAGATTCGATACATTGTTGCCTATTGCCTAACGCATTAAGATCTTCAGAAATATAAGAAAAAGGGCAGGAGAGGAACACAATTTTGATGAATTATTGATGCATGAATGCAATAGCATTTTAGAGTTATCAGGGGTCACAGACCTACATATTTTGATATCCTCTGGATACAGAATACATGTATGTAGCCACTATTCAGAGCCCAAAAGTTACTTTCTTCTTCTCTTTAGTTAGCACAAAGTGATAAGAAAAGCACACTAACTATTAGAGGAGGATACCTGGGAAACCCATGCGGGTTCATGATCAAATCAGGGCAAATACCACGTTCAGAAAATGGGAAATCTTCTTGTTGAATGATTGTTCCACAAACACCTTTTTGCCCATGTCTGCTACTAAATTTGTCACCAACCTGGGTGGATAAGTTAAAACAAAATGATGCTGTATCAATTCACCATAAACTCCAGTTGAAGAAACATATTTCCCACATTTAGGCAGAAAAAGTTCCGTACCTCTGGTCTACGAGTATGGCGGATTTTATATTTGATACATAGATTGTTGTTTTTATCAGAGCAAAGAGCAACTCTATCAACTACACATGACTCCCCTTCAGTACCTTTGAATATTTGGGCACAAGGCCGATATTTTCTGGAAATTAAAATGCAGGTGAGGAATAATGATGCCAAAAAAGAAAAAACTAATAAATTAAAATTGAGGGAGTAAACTACTGACACATCTGCTAAAGCTGCTGCAGACTTTAAAGGCCCCCTTGTTTCAATTGGGGACTCCTTATTTATATAGATATCACCATGCCTAATAATTTCCCCAGGAGCAGCAAGTCCATCATCATCCAACACCTACACAAGTAACACCATGAGGGACAGCATAAAACACAAGACAAATTATCTCACTGTAATAGGGTTCATTGTGATCTATATTAGAAAAAATAATTAAAACTGATTTCCTGCATCTCACTAGTTTTATAATGCTTAAGATCCCTAATTAAAACACAATGCTTTCATTAATCTTCTCCCTAGTAGTAAGTCACTGGTATATTATGGATTGACAAACAAATGAAAGTCTTAACTTAATGACCCTAAAGTGTCTTGGTGTTCCAAATGTGACTAGACCAAGGAAAAGAAGGTTTAGGAGAACAAACAAAATGTGCCAAAGAAAGACTTGCAAGTGTTGGGTCCCTCTAGAGTCCATATATGCTTTCATCAACACTTGAAGAGATAAATAATTGAGTATATGAACTCTAGTTTTTTCTCTCCTGCAATCTAATTAAATTCTAAAGACAACAAGAGGGAAAAAGCTTCAAGCAATGGAATATCTCCTCCCCAGAAGTGCTATAAAATGAAATTGGGAATCACTACCATCTTTCTTTTAACCAGATAAGAAAAATTAACAACAACAACAATATATGAAATGAACTTCTTAGGATTGCACAAATGATATTGCAACCATAACATCCCAGCCATTTTTGTCAAAAATCATACTTGCTCCAAATCAGTTTATACCAAATAGAACAATGCTCTAAAGGAAACTGCCACGACTCGGTTAATGTTTTCAAACATGTCAAAAATCCTCAGCCTTCCTCTAACTAGGCTTACAAGCCTCCTCGTTTACTAAACGACCCAACCCCTGTTCCCTCAATATCTTTTATCACATTCAGCAGCACTAATAGAAAAACAAAAAAATACACATACCCTAAAGGAATACTGGAGAAGCAATAAAGGGAAAAAAACACCTTTCACCCACCAAGCCTCTCTAAAAAATTCTAAGCAAAAAAAAATACTCCAAAAGGGATCTCTAAGTAATGCAAAGGTAAATGATGCAGGAAAAATTCTAAGTAGTAGTTCATGTTAGTGGAGTGTGCACTTATATAAACGATTAGGGTTTTTTCCTTTACTTGTTTATTTATGCATTATTTATTAGGGACATTTGGACAATGAAGATTTAGTTATTTTTAAGGGCTGGTGATGCAGAAGCTGAAACAATTAAAACATAAACCTTTATATGATTTTTGAAGATGAGGGAAATCATAATGCTAAGGCAAACATACCCATTTGGCTTGACCTCCTTGCTCTGTGTGCATGTTGTTTGTAAGCCCCCATTGAGATGAATGAATGGATGAGAATTTCACTATATGGTTTGAGATTGTATGATCCAGTCTATCATAGGATCCATTGCGAAGAGCCATGTGCATGGAGCTTAGGTTTCTAGTTTCTAGGTGTGATACATAGAAACACTACTAGTGTGACTAGTAGTTTTTTTATTCAGTTTAATTCAAAGTATAACGTTTATATCCTTCATCCTTTAATCTAGTTTGATCACCTTACCCTTAAAGGTATCCCAACCCTCACCTATACTCTATTCCCCAATTCCCTAACCCACCAAATCTACTATGACCTAAAAACTATAGTATTTAGGTATCATAATTCAAAGATCCTGCATCAGCTATTTCTTTTAATTTAGGGTTTTGTTTAGTATTTAAGGGCTGTTACTGCTGTAAAAAGAAATGGACAATTTGATATTTTGTGAGTTTTAAAAAGAACTTTGTTTTCTTTTCTGGCAGTACAATCCAGATAACCAGACTTGGTGAGTTTGCTAATTTTTCTTTTTCTTCCTACATCAGTAAACCCTAAGGACGCACAAGAACCATCTGCCTCTAAAACTATCAACACTGAAAGAACCTGATTCTAGACACAATTATCTTTTCTATTAATATTTCTTGTTCATCCAAGAGAAGGAAAATGAAATTCAGAAACCAACAAATGTTCAGCAAACTAAACTAGAAGAATAATAGAGATGGAAACACTAAACTGAAAAGGGAATGGGTTGGGGAGGTAGTTTCATACCCTCTCTCTTTCTTCATTTTTTCGTGGCCTTAAGATTCTGTCTGATGCACCATTCTCATACTTTTGATTGGTGCAAGTGTATCTGTCATAGAGCAAAGACTAAAATAAGCAACCACTAACACTCTATCAAGGCAAGCGAAATCACACAGGGAATTACATTGAGAAAGGATGCCATCATAATAAAATATGGAAAAATTAAGGATGTCAAAATTATGTACTTCTTCAAAACAATACATCGACCAAAACCACGATCTAGAGAGGCCTTGTTCATGACTATTGCATCCTCTATGTCATAGCCACTATAACTCATAACTGCAACTGTTGCATTCTGACCAGCCCCAAGCTTATCATATCCAACCTGGAAGCAAACTGATTAGTTCACAGCCAATGATCCTCGATAAAGCATTTATAATAGGAAGATAATTACCAGTTCAATTGTTCTTGTTGTCAATAAAGGCCGTTGAGGATACACCAATAGGTAAAGTAACGAGTCCATACGGCCTAACTGCTATGACAGGAAGATCACTAGTCAAGAACAGAACATTTCTTATTATAGAAACCTACATAAATATCACCACAGCCATTCATCAAAAAGTGAAAATAACAAAAAGGATGCAAGGAACCAACAAGCATTCTTAGACATTTGCTCATTGTTTAAACTTGGATGAAACAAATCAATAACAATATGTTCAATGGAAATAGAAGTCACATAAACAACAGAACAAGAACAGAAGCACCAACTTTTGGAGATTTATTAAGAAAAAAGCTCGTGGAAAACACTTTGGGATTCTTTGAGAATGGAAAAAGGTAACTCAGCCCATCATTTTGATTTGGGAAAGAGAATTAATGTCATCCACAAACTATCCAATATCCTCTGCTTCCACGAGTTGATCATGGTCTCTTACTTCAAATGGGAAAAGAGATATCACTAGCCTATTGAGCTGGTTAAACAATAATTCAGCCACATTATGCGAACAACTTAAAAAGTATACCCATATTTTTCTTTTCTTTTTTATTTTTTTGCGGGGTTGAAATTTATTCGTGTAAACTGTATGAAGCAATTTTTCTGGGACTAATTTATGGAAACAGAAACACCGAATTTGCATGCTTCAAAGTTGAAAATGTAGTTAGGCAGTTCAACAGTGATAACAATGATACTAATTAGCACATTTTCATTAAAAAAAAAATGCCTTCATCTATGCAATGAAACATCTATTATTTGATAATTCATTCATCTATTTTTTCCATAATGAAATTCTGTAAATTTTTCAATCAGTTGTAGTACTCATGGGAACATCACTCCAATGTGTTCCAATACATATGGATGTTTATCCATATAGTGCTCAAAGGTAGAGATAGCTGGAAAAATTAAAAGGATCTTGTCTTTATTGACCACGTTGGTAGCAGTACCACACCACCAGCAACATGCTAAGGCACATGCAAGAACAGTTGCAGACTGCATAAAATGTAATAATTCGACCAAATCAATGACATAAAAGAACTTGCCTGGTTGTATGCAATGTTTCCCATAGCTTGCTTCCCCATAGCGCACTGCCACATGATACAAGTAAGATGTAAGGAGTGATTTTTAGAAATTGAAATGCAAATGTATCACCTTTAATATTGAGAAAATGACAACAAACCTGATATGTATTTCTTGGTGACTGATTATGATGAGGATAAGGAATTAACCCAGCAACAACACCTAATATCGTGAAAGGCTCTATCTCAATATGGGTTGTCTCAGGAGTGGCCTCCCATTCATACAAAGCAATCTGTAAAACAGATAATAATATTGAAAAGGTCCTTGTAAATAAAAAAAGAGAAAGATAATGAAAATATAGTACAGTTTCTCAATAGTGATTTCAAGACCAACCAAAGCATTGTTCTCTTCATTGACATCAAGATACTCAATCAATCCCTCATGTAAGAAGTCATCAAAAGTGCGGGCTCCATCCTTGAAGAAAATGGAAATTAAATCAGGTTTAGAGTACCATCCTTTCCTTTGGTTCTAATAGAATAAATGAACTCACCATTAACTCTCTCATATGATGTTCTTTAATCCTTGATACACCTTTGTCTGCAATAACCAGCGGACGACAAACTCGACCTCCATCAGAAGCAATGTACACAGCACGCTAGCAGACATTTTTTGCTAAATATCAGTTATTTGCAGTCCACGACAAGATGAATAGCTAAATAAATAAAGAGGATGGTCGAGTCAGTCATTTTTAGGATTACTAATGAATTTCCTACTTTCAATGCAAAGCCTGAAGCTTTATTAAGTGTCTTTCATATAGGTGGACAAGATTACCTTAGAGGACCACAGATAATGAGATATTATACCATCCTAAAGAATCAGCAGAAAGCACTTTTTATACCAACCATTCTTACCAGTATTACAAGCTTTGTACTTTCATGCATTATGACATTTACACAGGTATTACAAACTGTGTACTCTCATCCATGTGGGTGACTAAAATGTGTATATTTTCAAAGGTACAGACCAAGGGTCTTAGCCCGTTGGTGAGCACATCCTCTTTGAGAGTTGATCATGTGTTTGAGCCTCAGTGCCTCCTTGTCAGTGTGGGTATCTTCCAAGTATTACAAGCCCCCAAGATCTCCTCAGGACCCAAAACACAGAAAGGAACTTCACATTCTCATCCATTTTTCTTTTTTCTTTTGGTGCTTCACTCTCATCCATTATAAATGCCAGAGTGTATGCAAGTAAATGGAGGTATATTTAAAGCGCCATGAACAAGGCAGTGTGTGCAACCTCAAATCCTACAAAACAAGCTCCATGCATGAAAAAAGAAAGCTGAATTCTAAAAAAGAATACAAAACCGACATGAAAAGGCTTAGACACATGGACTTAGAGAATGAGTAAACAGATAAGCATACAAATCCATGCGCCATTTCTTCTGGAAAAAGTCAGGACTCTGCCACTAAATCAGGAAATATGGGACATGGTCCACCCATTCTGGTAAACCACTTTTGAGCTAAGTCTTTAAAAATGCTTGTTACTTAAGCATGGGGGGGGGGGGTTCAAAACCTCCTTTTTAGGAGGGAAACATCAGAAAACAAGGGTCTTATATTTAGTATCCCAATAGTTAAGTTCATTCAATCTCATTGAATATTAAGTAGGAAAATACCCGTAAAAGCTCCAGAAGCATGACACCACAAGGAGAGGAAAAATATCCCATTCCACAACAATTATCTCAAAGTTTGCTGGTTCATAAACACTCTAGCATCTCTCCAACCAAGTGCACATCACAGGACTTCACTGATGGCACGCAACCATAGAGTTACTAATTCTATCCTCTCCCACAAACCCACAGAAGCAATCGACAAGAAATCTGCCTCTTCGCAGAATTACCAAGAGTCTGAAATTCTGTTATTTTTGCTTATCATAATAGAAACATGATTGTTGATGCAATTTGTTATTAGTGTTTTACCTTCTGATTCAGATATATGATTTGGCCTATTTTGTAGTTAGTTTAAACCTAATCCTGTTCCATTTCAGAATCACTATCCAAGAAGCATGTTTCATCATAGTTGACGCACAAGAACACTGTCAGAAAGATTTTTCCAATTGATGTCACAGAAGAAATTACCTGCTTCTCATTCACAAAGACACTTACAAACTCGCCAATTTTGCCAGCTCTTCGCAACTTTCTCATGGCATTTGCAAATTGCTAAACAGGTGTTTTGAGAAACAGGAAGATAAAGTCAATGAATTGAATGAGAAGGTTTTGACATCAACATCTGCTCAATGCAAAAGAAATCTTACCTGTGGCCTTCTGTGCTTCCCAAGAATAAGTCCATTAAATATAACCAGAAAAGAGTTTGGCGTGTGAAGCTCTTCTCCAGAGAGAAGTTCCAAGTCTTCTACACCCAAACACTTGCACTGCAGCAAAATTACAAAAGCCATAGTTCTTTTCTAAAATGCTCACAGGACCAAAAAGCATATGCATAAATGCTAGACAATTATACGTACATGTCAATAATAGTAGCTGACACCCTAAACTATATGCAGAATGTATAAAGTAACTGGACATAGCTAAATGAGGCAGTTTTAGTGTTAAATATTTTTACACGGCCTTGTCTAGATATTGGGGCAGCAAAGGTAGGCCTAATTTTCCTTGACAAGCAATTAAACATTGAAGTCTAAAGCTCCAGCCAAAGCATCTCTTTTGCTTGAGAGAACTTCAGGTAAGATTTTCCCCATTGACAATCTCATGAGAGAGAGAGAGAGGAAAAGAAAAATTCACAGAAGATGCTGAATTCGTCAACCATGAACCACCTGCTAGTTCATGCACAGTGCAATAGAGCTAACAGATACTTGTTTCATGACAGACTAATCGACATAGAGTTGGCTGCTAAGAAACAGAAAGTAGTTTTTTTTTTAGAGAGATATGGGTGTTTGCTTTCCACTGGCTGTTATTTGGGTTTTATAGAGGGGGATTCAAAAATAGAGTTTCAGAGAAGAATCTTTGCATACGTCATTTAAGGAGAATTGAGTTGAAATTATATTATTCAAATACATGGCAATCCTTTATTGACAAGGTTTGTTTTCAAAATTTTCTGGCCACTGGGAGGCAAGTTATCCATTGAGAACCACAAATGCTGGTACTTCACTACATATAAACTTTCTAAGTAAAATTCATGGCAAGACTTCATATGATTTTAAACATGTAAAACATTGTGTCTGTGTTGCTCATGAACAAAGAGAAATTTAACCGAGGACACACCAGAGAGATTAATGGGCTCTCTTCTTCATCAGTTGTAACATGAGTCATTAAGGCCAAGTTCTTCACAAGTCCACAAGCTTCTCCTTCTGGAGTATCACAAGGGCAAAGCATACCCCACTAGGAAAAAAAACTTGGAATCAGTAAAATGAAAAGGAAAAACCATCAGCAATAGACTGAATATTACCCTAAGAAACACATGACAATTTTGCAAGATTTCTTAGGGCAGTGTAGAGACATCAATATTACCTGACTAGGTTGCAATGCCCTGGGTCCACTTACTTTCCTGGACTTCTCAAATTGTGGTGAAATTCTGGTCATGTGGCCCAACGATGCCATATAGGATAACCTGACTAATACCTTTTAGCAGAGGATTCTCTGTCAGCTTATTGTGATACCAACAAGAAACAGAGAAATATGTGCAAAAGGAATGATAAAGCAAAATGAGGGGATACTCAGTACAGAACCTGTGTCACGCCTTTCCTGTTCATCCTAAACCGTTTGACATCCCAGTTTCCAGTAGAGAGTGCTCTTTCAAGCCCATTGGTAATACTATCTCTAACTATATACTATAACAGGAAATTAAAAAAAAAAATTGTGAAACTTACTCCAA
>Ga0307510_10005111_pt1 | contig 15586 bp, 14 predicted proteins | sample 12_EM_MG_FD_207224 | JGI IMG/M metagenome (GOLD analysis project Ga0307510, IMG submission 207224) | Populus trichocarpa ectomycorrhiza microbial communities from riparian zone in the Pacific Northwest, United States - 12_EM | ecosystem: Host-associated > Plants > Roots > Unclassified | place...
AGGCGCGTCTATAGAAGTGTGTTGAAGGCGATAGCAGGGCAGGTAAAGAAAAACCTGTCCCGTCCAAAAAATAGTATGATAAAGGTCGTAGTTGAAGAAATGAAGGTAGGGTGTGTCCTAGAAAAGAAACCTTGTGGGTAAGGGAAGAAAAAAACGCATTCGTCCTTCAGAGCCGTTACAAGCACAGCTCCTCACTCGTGAAATGCCCATTGGAAGTAGAGCTCCGCAGTGATGGCGAAAGCATTCCCTGCTACTGGTCTTGCTCGGTTACTTGAATCTTGGGCAAATGGATGAACTGGTGAAACTGCTATTACTGCTAAAGGCACATAGTACGATCCCCAGGACTTGTCGCAGAAAATAATGAAGCACTCCTATCATCCTAATTCTTGCTTTAAGACCTCCGACATTCTTCAAACACTAGTATAGTAGCATGAAAACTCGAAAGCAGCAAAGACTGGAGTTTATCAAACGCCAAACTCGCTAGAAAGCGAGAAAAGACCGTTTTATTGATCCTATTCTACCATTCCAGCAAAACTCAGCCGAAAGAAAAAAAACCACAAACACAAACGTGAGAATAAAAGAGGTGGAATCCAAGTTGATAAACTAAAGTTCAAGTGAGAAGGAGGAAAAAGACTACAAGTTTCCCCAGTAGTCGCACAATCAATGCCATCCCTCTACCTATCTATCAGGCTTTCAACCTACCCAACTTCATCAGATCCTATTCTAGCCAGTCAGCCAGCCGTATTCAAACAAAAGTAAAGTGGGGAAAAAGAGGAGAAACCGCACAACTTTCTCCCTCTTCCTCATGATTTCTAGCTTCGCAGACCTATGTTTCTCGATAAATTATGGAGGGGACTTTTTTCGATATTGAGTCCAGATGTATCAACGGAAGCTATAGAAGCCTCGCCCCTACTAGCGCTAATAGCTAACACCGGTGGTAGAAGCTCCAGAGGCTCCTCCACTGCTATTTAGCAACCTAGGACCCCTCCACAAACTGTTGGAATTAAGAAAGAACCTATAAAGACTCTCCCTATACCACTTTAGTCCCCCAGCGCAAAGACCCACAAAAAAGTTGAACTCCGCATATCCATCAATGAAGCACTCGGCCCTAAAGTTGCTAAAGGTAGCCGTCCAAGTCTCCCCAGTCTTCATCAACTGCTCCTTCGGGGCCCGGGGGCTCGTATAGTGCACACACCGAATCCTATAAAGCACCCTTTTTCCATGCGAATCAAACATAGAATTCACGTCTCCAAGCTCATGGGATCTCTCCTCCATAAGATCCCATCCACCGATAAACGCGCTACTAAATTCCTCGGGAAGGTAAACTCCGTGGCAGGCCATCTTTCCCGTATGCTCCTAATGACGGATATAGCCATCTCCCCCGGTCATCGCCTGGAAGAAGTACTTTTTGGCCAACGCATGAGCTCTCCAGAGATCCTCCTAGAACCCGAAAGAAAGCTCAAAGACGCGGGAGGTGGAGATGTTGAGGGAATGCAGAACAATGCCATGTCCAGTGAAGAAGTCACTGCTCTTGACGAAAGCCTTTTGGATGCGCAAGTAGCGCTCACGGCCGCGTGGATTTGGACTGAGGTTTTCGTCGTCAAGGTAACAGTGCCAAGTCCACTTGGGGGTGCTCATGGCAAAGCAGGTGTTTGAGACAAGGTTGAGCGAAGTTGGCCACCGGGAAGCTTAGGGGAGAGAGGGCACAAGCTGCTTGAGCTTGACGGAGTTCTTAGTCAATCCATTGCCGGATTTTTTGCGAGAAATTCGTGGAATTGGTGTTTGCCGCGCTAACCGTTCTCATGTTTAGTGTTAAAAGGTATCATATGTTTAGAACTGAAGTGGTAAAAAAACAAACCATTGTGTGCAGAGAGAAGGCTGTGAGGCAGAGAGGTGGCTGGCTCATGTACAAAAATTGCGCCAACCTTTTACCGTAGACTATTATGTAAATAACATAGTTATTTAATTCTTTTAGAATAATAATTATAACTCCATTTTGGCATAGGTTAAAAACCCCAATATTTACAACTCACCTTTCACCTTGAATTATACCCTATTATCACCAACATTTGGCGCGTCCTGGCAAAAAAACAAAACACCGCACAGCTATCATAGTATGATATTATTATAGATAAAAATTTCCTTGGTATGGTCCACGCTTTAGGCCGCACGAACCATGTGTCGAAAGTATTATACTAGCAGGGCCGGGAAATAAAAACCCCCTCTCGCCCAAAAAAAACCCCCCGCAGAGAAGGCTGCAATTGGGGAATTCTGATGACTAAAGGTAGTAGTGTGGCTTATCGTAGGAAAAAAATCTTGCTTATGGGTAGGGAAGGAAGAAAAATGTACCTCTCTTTCAGACTTATTGTAAGCACAGTTCCTCACTCGCGGAATCTCCATTGGAAGTAGATCTCTGCAGTGATGGTGAAAGAATTACCTGCTACTCGTCTGGCTGGATTATCTGTGGCAGCGAATTTTGGGCAATCGGATGAACTGGTGAGCCCGCTATTACTGCAAAACACGCCGGGTACCATCTCTCCAGAACCCATGGGCAGAAGTAAACGGAGCGCTCCTATCGTGCTTTGTATTCTCCTGTTTCCTGCTTCATGACCTCCGATATCCCCCAGGCACTAGCATAATTATAATACCCTGAGGACTCGAAAGCAGCAAAGACTTAAGTCCACCGAACGCCAAACTCGCTGGAAAGCGAGGGGGGGCGTTTCATTGACCCAACTCTATTATTCGAACAAGACCCGCCGGAAAAAAATTGTAAACAAGAACATAAGAATAAAAAAGGTAAAACCTAAGTTGATATAACTAAAGCTCAAGGGAAGAGGGGGAAAAAAGGCTACAAGTTTCCCTGATATCCGTACAATCAATGCAATCCCCTAGCTATCCATCAAGCTTTCGATCTACCCCGTTTTAAACAATCCCATTCCAGCCAGTTAGTCAAATCCACCCCCCCATAACTAGCCCGCTCAGAACAGGACTAACACCAAGGACAAACACCCAAACAAAAGAAAAAGAATAGTATGGAAAAAGATAAAGAAGCCGCACTACCCAGCAACAACCCCCTGCGCAACCCCCTCAACCTTCATTCCGCCTTTCCCCCCCCCCCACCAGAAGCCCCAGTGGCAGGCGGTTTCTTGTCCGCCTTCTTCTTGCCCGCCTTCCCCTTTTGTCCTGACTTTGTCTGCTTACGCTTCACGGTGGCTTCGAGGGAGGGTATTTTTTCGATTTTGAGTTGAGATGTATCAACCAAAGTCGCAGTAGCCTCACCCTTACCAGCACTAACACCGGTAGAAGCCGCGGTAGTGGCGGTGGCGGCAGTGTTGTCGGATCTCTTTTGTCTTGGGTTGGGCTGGCGGTGCTGGCGGGAGGGCTGAGTAGCACGAGTAACGGTAGTCTGGACCACAAGACTAGGAACCGGGGGGGCGGGGGTAGAGTTGTTGTTACCACTGATTGGTTCCTTGGCGGGCGGAGTGATTTTGGCTCCCTTTGCTCCCGCCTTCTTGAGATTCTGGCGCTTCACACCTTCGGTGGGCACGGAAGGGGGGAGTTTTTTGAGGGCGCCGGTTGCAATGGGCTTGCCAGAGGGAGGGGGGGGTTGGGACTTTGGTTCCGGTTCCAACATAGCTCCTATGCAGGAGGCTCCCGTGGCTTCATCCCCCGCGGAGTTGATGGAGGTGGGGGTGGGGGTGGTTTTGGCCAAGTGTTGCAATGGCTGAGGTTTCCCCTGCTCAGTGATATTTATTTTGACTGTCGCCGCGTTTGTGGCCTGCTTGGTGAGAGCATTGGTAGGCATCTGAGCCTTGGGCTTCTTCGCGATGACAGCCTGCTTGAGTCCATCACCGGCAACAGTAGTAATTATCTGATCATCCGGTTTCCTGGCGACGGCAGCCTGATTGAATCCACCGGTTGTAGCAGTGGTAATCGACTGATTCTCGGATTCCTGCTGTCCGGCGCTAGTGACTTTCAAGCTTGCCCTGCTTCTAGCCTGCTCAAGGAGGGTCGCAAGAACCTGATCTTCAGGTTTCTTCTGTTTGGTGATACCAACCCTAACGTCTGGTGTGCTTTTAGCCTGCTCGGGGCTCTCGCTAGGCACAAGGCCCTCAATCCTGTCCTGAACGCGCTTGTTGGCTCCAGAGGCAGTAGGGCTCGACGATTCAACTGCTCCAGAGGCACTCCCAGCGCCATTCGACCCAGGGCCCTTCTGAAAGTCGTTGGTATTATTATGAAAGAACCTATAAGGATGATCCTTATACCACTTTAGCCCCCCAGGGCAAGGACCCACAAAAAAGTCGAACTCCGCATATCCATCGACGAAGCACTCGGCAACCCTAAAGTCGCTAAAGGTGACCGCCCAGGTCTCCCCAGTCTTCATCAACTGCTCCTTCGGGGCCCGGGAGCTCATATAGTGCACAGACCGGATCCTATAAATCATCCTATTGCCATTCGAATGAAAGACAGGATTCAAGTCTTCAAGCTCGCGCAATCTCTCCTCCTCAAGATCCCACTTACCGACAAACTTGCCAGTGTATTTATCGGGAAGGTGAACTCCGTGGCAGACCATCTTTCCGGTATGCTCCTGACGACTGATACAGCCATCTCCCCCGATCATCGCCTGGGAGTACTGTTCGACCAACGCATCAGCTTTCCAGAGATCCTCCTCGGACCCGAAAAACAACTCAACGAGACGAGAGGTCGAGATGTTAAGGGAACGTAGAACAATGCCGTGCTCAGCGAAGAAGTTACCGCTCTTGACGAATGCCTTTTGGATGCGGGAGGAGCGTTCAGGGCCGCGTGGATTTGGAGTCAGGTCTTTGTCGTCAAGGTAGCAGTGCCAAATCCACTTGTTGGTGCTCATGGGAAAGTAGGAGTTTAAAACAAACATGTACAAAGTTGTCTTGCCGGGACGTTGAGGTAGCTTGGGCTTGACGGGGATGGTAGTCCATTCGCCGTCGGAATTTTTGTCAGGAGAGGGATTGGGGGAATTGGTGTTTACGGTGCGAACCATTCTGATGATTCTCTCCAGAAGAGGTTCGGTTGAGGGTGAAGTCGGTGTTTGGTTGAAAGCGGTAAAAAAGTGTAGAGTGGGGGTTGAGTACGATGGAGTGTGTGGTGGAGAGGGAAAACAAAGGTAAAGAAACCAGAAGCGGGGAAGGTAAAGAAGGGCTAGCAGAGAACAGAGGGTCTAGGAGAAAAAATCCAGAGAGAGCGCAGCTATGAAAGATGCGTTCAGGATAGTGGCCTAGGCAAAGGAACTTGTCCCCAATACCGTGGAGAAGGTTGTGGTTGAAGTTCAAGTCGCCACGACAGCGAGAAGACCGAACGCAGCAGCCTGTTCTAAAGAAAGTTCTTTGTGGGTGGATAGAGACAAGAGAGAAGGGAAGGGGGAACAAACGTGGAAGAATCCAGCCAGCGTAGAATAGCCTTCAGCGTTGCCATTGGGAACCTCTTTATATAGCACATCTGGAAACACCCAGAGCCCTTCATGGAATTTCACTCGGCGCCCCAACCCCCTCGGTCTCATTCACTGGGGAAGATCGAGAGTCTTATTCAACCTACACAAATAGTCCCACACCCACACATTGGCATGCCTAACACTAGCAACTCAATATAAGCCCCTTCCCCTCCCGTGCAGGCGAGAATATTGCAGGCAAAGTTGTTTGTGGACAAAGGTGCTCCGTAGGCAGGAGTTTCGTACGGGTTGACGCCTGCAGCCGCGAAATGACCAAAATGACTCCCCTTTGTTGGATACCGCGAAGAGCAAAGCTGCTATCGCAACAATTATTCGAGGCGCGAAAGGTCGAATTCTGTTTAAAAAAAGACACCTCGTTGGCTCATCGCTCCGATTTCCACCCTTAGCTCTGCTAGCCTCGAAACATTTGGATTAATAGGGGGTCAGGCACCGGCAACTTATTGATAACGCCTCTAGAGCCTGCAATAAAGCTCCATACTGGTTCCCCAGGCGAAAGAAAGGCACCGTGATCTATGTATGAATGCATACACTTTCTCAGGAGCCCAAACGCACCATCATAATTCCTTGAGCCATTACGTCAGTGCTGTGGATGCTTAGGCAAACCAGTTATGATACAGTCAGTCCTCCTCAGGCGTACCGTCCTAGAAGCACGGTTCTACTCGAGTACAGAACCCGAAAGTAGCAAGAATAAGTCGGGGAGCCCCGGGGGGGGGCAAGGCGCTCCAGACAGCCTGCAGGAGCTCATTTCATGCCGCTGAAGACTGTAAAAGGTCAGCACCATGACATCAGGACCCACGCTCCTCCCCAAGTACCAGCACTCGCGATGCCGGCGCCTGGAAGAGAGGATACCGAGTGACTTAAGCTGCGCAAAGCTACGATGGTTACGAAGCTGTTTGCTACAGTAGTAGTCGGCTGCCCTTTTGTTGAGTCACGGGACTCCTGTTGATATTAAAAGCCGCGGACACCCGAGGACGATGCAACCAAAAACCACCAAAAAAGTGACTCTGACAACGAAATCCACCTCCTCAAAAAGCCGCAGGAGTTTGGGAAACGAGTTCCTAGGTACAGTACAATGTTTTCCTGTGCTGCGAGCTCCCGGCGCAGCGAGCATTCACCATTTATTAGCTCGTCTTTCGTAGGCTGGATGGCCTTAACCCGCAGCTCAAAGCGCTCTACAAGCCAGTGCTTGCCGTTCGGGACACTGGCTATGCAGGGAAACATTGTAACTAAAATTACCTTATTCCGTTGATATCTCATGCTTAGCAGCGTTCTGGGGGCATCCGGGTTATTACTCTCGCCAGGTGTAACTCCTCTGAAAAACAGGAAATTCAAATAACTCTGAGAGGAATCAAAGGTCAACTTTTAGGCGTACCTAATTCATCATAAATATAGAGGTAAGCCGTTGAAAGCTATCATTCACGTCTCCTTAATAACTCTGTACGTTCTCACGTCTAGATATACTATCGCCACCTTCCTCTCGTTTCTGCCTTCCCAGAGCATCTGAAAAGTCAACACGTACAGTACCACCTCTACTTATAACCCAGGTATTATCTCGCTGCCAAATGAACTTATCTATCGGCAGTAAGATTTACTGCCAAGCCTCTCTACAGACCCATCCTCAAACTACCAGTTCGGTAGCTAGCACTCTTCATGATGGATCTACAGTGCCTCGGGCCATTTCCAGCTAGTCTTCAAACCGTATTGCCATGTCTACCTCATCTATAGGCTTCAAGCCCGGTTGGATTTTTTCTCTCGGGGATTGCGCGGGAAACCCCTGCCACTACAACACAATGTACGAGTGCAGTATGTCTACCACTACCATACCAAGGCTAAAGGTACAGTAACACCCTGCTAACTTATCCCAGATCTCAATTGTTCAGATACCTCGCTATTCCGTATGGACTCCTGTGAGTTCTAAATTTATTTATACCAAAACCCGATCCATCGTCCCATATCACCTGCTATCGTGATCACATTATCTAGAGTTTGGCAGTCCGGGATAGTCGGGTATAGCGTAAATGTCCTAAGCCCCATTAAAATGACTTCGGAGATGGAGTAGTACTGCCTTATCATTACTAACGATGACTTTTACATTACCAGCGCAATTCCCTTGTCCTGTCTGTGCGAACCCAATAATCCGGCCCTCGAATATATTAGTTGAATCACAAAGAAGCATCGCCTCTCTCAAGCAAGCGCAGGCCAAGCCAGCACCCAGCCCCAGTTCTTTACAAACCCGGATGCAATCATGGCCGATCCCTCCGCCAGTACTAAATTTCAGATGTTTTTAGGCCAGTGATAATATCCTCAGGCGGTGTGAAGCAGTAGGCTTCATTAGAATGCAGGCTGGTGGGGTGTGGATGAATTCAGCAGCTCTGGAGCTGCTAAGTCAATTACTCGAGTATCGGTACCGCCAGAAAAGTCCCAAAACAGGAATCCACAAAACATATGGCAAAGGGTTACGGTAGTGACTATCCGAGCACTCATACACGTCCCCCTCATGAAGTACCTGAACACAGGGATTAAAAATTTGTATGGAGGATTGTCTGTGCGCCAGAATTTTGTATGGTGACCTGAACCCGCACAGACAATGACCCATACAAATTTTAATCCCTGTGTTCAGGTACTTCTTGCTAGATACTTGTACAGATGGTCAACCCTGTCCCCGCATACTGCTTGCCCGTGACAAGTACGGAGCCAACAGCCGTCTGGTAGCTACTGTACTTTTGGTTTGGCACATCTGGTAGCAGATTTTCCTGTTTCACACCGTCAAAGGGACAGGGCCACCGGTTCTGCTCCGTACCACCCTGATTGCGATACCGGTAGTTGGAATATCATCATCAAAGGAATAGACCCACTCACAGAAGGTTTACAGCCTGACCAATCAACGAATCCGAGCTTCCCCAAGTCGAAGATACCGTAACTTCTCGTATAAGTCGGAATGGCGCTAAAGTGAACTAAGGTGAAGCTAAGGCAACCGAGCCAATAGGAAGGCACGAAGAACGCCAAGTCGCCACAGTTTAAACATATAGAGAGTGACGATTGGGCAGGTTCAGAAAATCCTCACTAGCGCTATTCCGACTCATACGAGAAGATACGGTACTCGAGTAGCCCCCGCTGCCACCTCTCTGAGTTAGGAGGTCGAAGGAGGCCAGCATCTGAAAGCGAGTTAGGGGACACCCACCGGGGATAACTCGCGATCCGGCATCCGCCACGCACTTCTCCACATGAAGCCCGGAGAATCAGCGAGACCAACGCCCCAGGACCGCATGCTAGAATTACCATAAGCGAGCTAAGAACCTAGAACCTCTGAGAGAAGCTTACCCGAAGAAACCAGAAGTGCGCAACGCGTGGCAGCCACGCCGGTAACAAATCCGAGCTATGGTAATCGGACCTCACCATTGCATCCCAATGATTCCGCCTCCCCAGCTGTTGCAGGATTGTGAGCACCATAGACCTTTGTCTCCACAGAGGCTTGCACATTTCTGATTTCTTTCGACAACCCCAAATACATTACATAAGTTTGCAACAATGATCAGGTACTGCCAGCTCATGCAAGGCCATAATACTCGAGTACACCGCTCCTGCTGGAACAGCTTGCAGAGTTATAACAATTTCATAGCCTATTTCAGGGCTTGCCAAGAATGCCAGAATAGGAGAAATAATAAGCACGAACAAAGAAGAGCATGTTAAAAACACAAAGTGGATACTGGGATTTTTTTTCCCAATTGGAATACCATACTACATATCCATCCAAATGCCAATAATATTCAATATAGCACCTCAGTCTATTAACCTGCAAGGCCTCATACATTTCTTTCATCCACTCATGACCTTTTCAGGAACTCCTACTAAACTCCCATATCCCGTTAGCATATCTTTACCCGTGTTTCGCAGGTCTCTGGGCTCTCCACCGTCCTAGAGAAAAAAGCCGCTGACCACTGGATGACAGATGCGGCAGAGATACCAAGATACCACAATCCCACTTAGCTACGGCGAATACCGTAGGGTACGGAAAGGTAGCTGGGAATAAAAGGTAGACCAAAGAGGTTAGAAATCCTAACGCGATAGGGGAGATGAAATGGTCTCCAGGAAACAAAATTAAAACAAGAAAGCGAACATCAGAGCTAAAGACCCGAAGCTATTGATAGGCAGAGTCAAGGAATACGATTGGTCCACACCAATCAAAATTGTAGGTGGTATTAAGGAGCCCTGTCGGTTTGAAGTTGAAAGTGCTCCGGTTAAAGAACTCTCCCTAGCGTAGTAAAACTAACAATATAAAACACCACGTACCACTACCAGAACAAAAATTCTAACCAAATAGTAAGTCGCACCGCCTTGACCCATTGTTCGCTCCCTGCTCCCCGCTTCCTCATTCCAGGAGTGAACAAATCAAGGGTTCCCGAATCTATCGGGAACCCTAGCGTCGGGGCCACTAGTCCATTCCGGCACACTCATTACCACCCAACCCCCCGAAAGGAGTAAAATTGTCGAAGGTTCCCACGATAATTATTCCCGGGGCATATATATAAGAAGGCCAAGCAGACATCATGAACTGCTTCCCCCATCGCTCTCCAGTTCTCTTCCTTCCACTCCTTTATTTTTCTGCAGAAACCTCCCGGAGGAGTGCTACGCTACACTTTTCTTCACATTCACTCTTTTGACTAACCAAACTTTTTACAATAATTTCAACGATGTTTATATCTCTTTTCTCTTGGCTCTTATTTCTTCCAGCTGTGCTGTGCCAGCTCTCCTCTGGGAGTCTCCAGAAGTTCCCTAATGCTTTGGCATTGGGAAATTCCTTCGATCCGATAATGGCTGCGTATTGGACTGGACTTCCTCACCATCGTCGGACACCCTTTTCGGTATGAAAGTTCCTTCACGGTGGTTCGGGCACTTTACTGACAAGCTCAGGTATCTCCTGATGGAAAATCGGCCTATTTGGCCTACCTCTCGTCCACATATGATAAAGTTTTTGTTCAACAGGTTAGCCCAGACAATTTTGCGGCTGTCGGGAGCCCCGTTGAGATATCCGGTGCTAGAGAGGGTATGTGGATATTACAACGAAACCTCCGTGCCATTTCTAACATGGTCCAGCCGGTGGCCTTGTGGCTCAAAACGATGGATTTGCCGTCATGGTCAATCTCGACAACTCACAGACAGATCACCCTGTAACTACCATTATTAGATATAAGGGAGGGGCCAAGGCATGGACCAGGCCCGTCAACGGGCCAGGCGTTCACGCGTCGGAAGGGGTCAGTAGAACTTGGTTGCAAACATTGGTCACACCTACTAACATGCGTGTGTAGCTTTCTACCTCCCCAGATATGAACGGTGATCTTGTATGGTCTGAAGCAGCAGGCCTATACGCTGCATACTTTGTTGTCACTGGTGAGTCCCTCGAAAATACTGAGTAACTTGGACTAAGAGAAGTACTGCAGCATACACCGGGAGCGCAAGTGGGCATTTCGGTGATTCTATTCAATACGTCACTGATTCCGGCGACATTAAAACCATTTCCGGAGCTTCAAGCACATTTGGATGCTCGCACAACACCGGAATAGCTCTCGAGGCTGCAGACGCCCCACCATTCGCCAGTGTCTGCGCCGAGGATCACGGGTAATTACATTTCAGTAACCATCTTATCCCAGACGCTAATTTCCAAAAGCTCTATTTGGTTGAACACGAATACTCAATACATGAGCGGTGTTAAAATTGCCAACGAGAACACCACCAATGGTGTCAGTGGGGAGCCAAGCAAGTGTCTCTGCCGCCTATTTTTTTACTCGTTTCTAATACATCGTGGTACACAGTGGGTGGCATGTCTGGCTCTTATAGCAGTCTCGCTTCATTTCCCGGATCATCAGCATATATCTTTGCCTGGCAATCCCGCGGTGCAGTCTCTTTGACACGAGACGACTGGATGGGAGATGGCTATACACAATGCTCTCCACGCTGGCTTAACCACAATGTAGCGATTTCAATGCTGAAGGATAAGTCTACCCTTCAAGGGGCACAGGCTATCTCAACGGTCGGAGCGGCCAGTGGAGACGACCAAGTAACCTGGATCACAAAGTCTGCCACAACAGACCAGCAGAATGTCCATGTAGCTACGCTAGATTCCTCCAACGCAATCGTCACTTGGGAGCAGCTCTCAAACCCAAATTGCCAGCCAGTGCCATTGGGATGCACGGGGACATTCACAGGAACTTTCTTCCAGCAGGTCGATTCACAGGGCAAGAAAGTTGGAGATGCAATCTCCGCTAAAGACGTCTTTGTGTCCGGCGACATGCAAAGGATTGCTGGAAAGGGTCTTTGTTGGCCGTACGTGAGCATGACCTGGGACCTGAGTGCGCCAAAAGACAAAGGGACACCCGTTTCTTCCATGTCATTCGCCTGTATTGGAGGCTCCGGTAGCACCTCACCAGCACCTTCTTCCCAACCAGCTGCCACGCCTTCAGAGACGGGGACGGTCACACCTGCTACTCAGCCTTCCAGCACGATGACGGAGAGCCCCGCGATATCAACTCCTGCCCCGGAACCCGTCCCAACCACCACCAGCGACCTCCCCTCTACGATGGTCACCAAAACCAAGAGCAAGAAGAGCAGATCACCCGCAGCGACCGGTGGGTCAAACAGCAGCTTCACCTCATGTGACGATCAGAACCCATGTCCCGAAGGCTCTATCTGCTACCATTATGGAGGAGCAGGATTCTGCATCCCCAGCTCCTAGGATCCCTTAGTCGGTAATTGGGGGAAGGACAATAAGGCACTCGGATTTAATTTATTGTACTGTAGATACTCGAGTAACTACCCACTCGCGAGCGAGAAAATCTCTTCCAATGTTAATAATAAGCAGAGAGACAAGAAAAAATGAAGGCCACCAGAATGGTCAGCGTCAATTACCACGTAGGCTCCCGAAGTGGTAGTAGTAGTAGTAACCAATATATATCGGATAGCAACATATTACGCAACATCCCTAAATTCACACGTGCGCTGACAAGTTTAAACAGGACATTTGCAATGTCCCGCGCATCCAGAGCCACAATGGCTAGCAACATGGGGATGATTGGTCCAGAACCGAATCCATCCACCTCACGCCCAAAGTCTCCAAACTCAACTCATGATGGCACGATAAACATGTATTCCTCCCACAAGTTACCGGTAATCCCTATATACGAGTACAACTATCCACCTTCTGGGCCGCATTCCTGCACCCTTCCTTCCACCCGGTGCTCATGGTAATTAGAATTAAGTTCTATTCACCCAAGTTACATCTGAACACCACAATCACCACCATAACCACAAAATCCCATGTCAACCTCACCACCTCCCCTCCCCATCCACCATTACACTCGCACAGCATCCAGCCGACTACTGGAACCGACTGACTGCATGCCCGTGCCTGCATTGTCCGGGAAGGTTAAAATAAAATAAAATCCCCCACCACCCCCCGCAGTAAGTGAATCCCATCATACCGTGCTCGACTAACTGAGATTGCCGTACGATAGCTGAGTCAGCGAGAATATACGCCACCTGACAAGGGAATTGAAAGAAAAAAAACTCCCGAGTCGCTAAGTTAGTGGCCGCATGGAGGGAGGGGGTGACACGGTCATTGCTTATTTGTGCTCGTACATCAGGTACCGTACTAGTACCGCAGTGCAGTACAGGGCGATAACTCGAGCACAGGTAGGCAAGGGAAAAGAGGAAATAAAAGGCTTTCCCATTATCAGGTGGCGGGGTGTATGCTTATTATATTATCTCGAGTTATACAGAGCTTTTCCCCTTTCCCGCCAAGATAAGGCGTTGGGCGTTGGATAAGGTTGTGTGGTTTCCCACGCCTGAAATCGACCACTGGCAAAAAAAAAAAATCCTCCAAACGGGAATTGGAATTTGAGGAAAGCTTGAGGTCCAAAAAATAATTCCCTCTCTTGGTTAATTCCTATGGGCTTTGTTTCTCTGTTTTTTCCCGGCCAATGGGGGGTCGAGGCCAAACGTGGATTTTTGTACTATATATGAACAAAGCACTATTAGTTGATTTTAGGTGCTTAGCATAAGGCCGCTAATCATGCTCGCAACTCTATTTGCTAGAGCGCAATACCAGTAATACCTCTTGCCTAATACTCCTTTAATCCACAAAACAGAAATCAAAAAATCCAAGCCTATCATACAATACAAGATTGAAAAAACCAACTCCCATACAACTCTACCTAACACTCCCCCTGAAGCCATATCTACCATTAAACAAACCTCCACCATCACCATTATGATACCAAACCATTTGCCAGCCCCCATGACCCATCATCCCAAACGCCCGGCACCACAAAAAGCCTTATATATACACAACCCAACCCAACCCAACCCAACGCCCCCGTCTTGGCAGGAAAGAATCCGTATAACTCGAGATGGTACTACGGTAACATGTGGACCGTGCCTGGTCGGCTTTATTATCGAGGAGCTGAATGAAAGAAACGAAATGGGGTGTGAAAAGTTTCGTTCCCGTTGTGTTACGGAGTGGGGGGAGAAGAGGCTATTTATATTGATTATAATAATATTATTATTATTATACTCATTGTGCTTGCCCTTTGGCGTATGTGGTGTTGTTGCTGTGGCAGCGCAGGTACAGTACAAGTTTTGTGGGACGATATTAAGGTTGGATTCACATTTTTGGGGGATTGGAGGGGCGGGAATAATATGGGAGGATAAGGAGACGGAAAGGGATATTGAGTATAGTTACATGACGGGATTGTGCTGGTGCTGTATAGGGGAGTATATAATCCCCCCCCTACCTACTTCCCGCTCAATCCAATTCCTCCTTTAGTCACTCACCACAAGGAAGTCTCCATTTACACCACCCCTCCTCCCTCCCTCTCTCCCTCCCAATTAACCAACCCAATTCTACCCCCCTCAAATAAATGGCCACCACCACCACCACCCTCACTTTCACCCTCTTCCTCCTCTCCCTCCTCGTCCTCCTCCTCACCGCCCCCGCAAGCACCTGCACCCCACCAACCGACCCCCCAACCCCAACCATCACAACCCCCTTCTCCCTCCAAGTGCAAAACACAACCTACCCGCAAATCAACAACCGCTTCCTAAACTTCTGGCAAGCCGGCGGCGGCGACCAGCACCTGTACCTATCCCCCGCGGGCACGCCGGTGGCAAACCTCTCGCTGGAAAACGGAATCCTCCAGCGCGCTCCGGACGGGGTCTTGCAGAAGCTGATGGTTAGGGCCGTTATCAACGGCGAGGTGAGTGAGCCCCAAGAAAGAAAGAGAGAAAGAAAGAAAGAAAGAAGCATTGCTGAATAAATAAATAGTACACAGCATCCGACAACACTACGAAAGTGTTCTTCACAAGCCGTGGCGATCCAAGGGCCATGTTTGATGCGGGGTGGGGGTGTAATGCAACGGATGACTCTATAGTGCAGAGGGAGTTGGTGTTCCGCGGTAGGGGAACGGGTCTTGGGGGGCATATCTGTGTTAGGTTGGCGAGTGGGAATCGGTGGGAGTTTAGGTACTCGCCGCCGGGGAATACTAGTTTGTTGCCTACCTCTCTTTCCCCGGTCTCTCTCTCTCTCTTTTCGATCGATTTTAGAGGGGTCGAGTGATTGGTTGTGCTGCGGGTGCTAACGAAAAGTTACTTATAGCGACGGGGAGATTGTGTATCAAGGTCAAGCTAGCGTTGATCCCTACCGCTGTGACGGAGGTAACATAGTAGCGCACGTGCGAGAAACCCACGATGCTACGTCTGATATGGTATAATGGAGGCAGTGTGGTTCAATCCCCGAGTTAGTTAGCAATATAATTCTAGTCTCTCAAAGCCAACAATATCAAATTATCAAATTAGTACCAGTACAACCACCCATAAAACAACACCACCCCTCCCACCGAAAAACAAACAAGTATTCCCACCCCACCCCACCCGAACAATCAATCAATCAATCAATCACTCATCCCCACCACCAGCCTTCACCCCACCACCCCCATCCCTATTACTCCTCCAAACCCCATCCCCATCCACAAACCTCTCCATCTTCCAAACCTCCACCCGCTCCTTCACCCTCTCCAACGCCTCCTCCCCCCCGCGCCACGCCTCCCCCCGATG
>Ga0307510_10005112_pt1 | contig 15585 bp, 11 predicted proteins | sample 12_EM_MG_FD_207224 | JGI IMG/M metagenome (GOLD analysis project Ga0307510, IMG submission 207224) | Populus trichocarpa ectomycorrhiza microbial communities from riparian zone in the Pacific Northwest, United States - 12_EM | ecosystem: Host-associated > Plants > Roots > Unclassified | place...
TAAAACAAAGTGACACAACTCTGAAGTGTTTCTGGTAAGTAAACTTTGTTCCTTTAGAACTAAGATTGCTTTTTATTAAAAAAATATTTTCAATTATTTTTTTAATGTATTTTATTGTTTTTATGCGCTGATATCAAAAATAAATTTAAAAAAATAAAAAATAAAAATATTATTTTAATGTATTTTCAAGAGAAAAACACTTTAAAAAATAATATTTACCACATTCTCATACACCTTGTAAAATATTTAAAGAGATTTTCAGAATTATTTATACATATCATAAAAAAATTTAAATGTTGAAGTGAATAATGAAAAAAAGAACATGTCAACGATGGGCAGGAAAAGTATACCTTTTTTTTCTTGCTTTTTAAGAATTAATTAATATTTCCCATCGCCGGAATAATGCGTGCATTTTGTCGTTGCAAAATCCTTACCAGAAGGCGAAGATAGCAAATGGTTCGCTCTATGCTCTCCGATTGCTGGACAATTTGCAAAATCTGTGAAGGTGCAACAGTACGTTTTCTTGTTGGTGCTAACAAGTATAAATATTTTTAAAAAATAATATAAATTATATTACAAGATATTATTTAATAGTTTAAGTTATTATATTAAAATTATTTTTAATATAGTATTAGAGTTTTATTAATCTAAGTAATTATATTTTTTAATTTTATTAATTTTATTTTATTTAATAAAATTAAATACAAGATATTATATTTTATATTTACACAAGTTTCAAGCTGAAAGGCTCCGGGATAAAAAAAAACAAAACGTGTAACTAATTAAATTAACTTAGGTTGGGAACCAAATGCGAGGCAGCTGAACTTGAAACATTTTTGCCCTTTGTAGTCTTAGTAATTTGATTGGTAACATCTGATTATTTTAAGCCGTCTCTTGTTTCGATTAAAATGCAGGTGGAAGGAAGGCATGGAAAAGGAGATGGAGTCGTTTGTTCAAAAAGTCGCAGCGGAAGCCGATGACACATCCAAAGAAGCAAAAGACTGGAGAGCCGGGCAAGAATGACAGATGCAATTTGTTTGACCGGTGCTGATTCTGAAAAGTCATACTAATTAAAGTTACGGTTTACCGAGGCTAAAATCACTATTTAGTGTAATTGTGTGATTATTAAAAAAAAAAAAAAATTGAATTAGACATCCATTGCAAGGTAGTGTTTTTTTATGACATTTTTTTTTTCAATATTATATAAGGTTATACCTGTAATATTCTTTACAGTCAAATTACCACTTTATCATAAAAAATAAAAATAATAATAATGTCTTTCACTTGTGAGTGTTTTAATCCTTTTAATTTTTTTTTTGAAATGTAATTACTTTGTTACTCACATAGACAAAATATATATATAACTCTTTCATACGGTTTAAAAAATTCATTCGGGTTTATTTTTTTTAAATTTTTTTTTTATAAGATTATTTTTTTTTTATCTTTTCTTTTGATTTTTTCTTTTATTTTTGGGTTTGTCTTCTATTGGGTTAACCTTCTACATTTGTTTTTTCTAGTTTCACCTCCAAGATATTTCTTAGTCTATAAATAATCTATCAATTTACAAAATTTTTTTAATTTTACCCCATATCATTTTATAATATTTCATATTTGGTTCTTATTTTTTTAATTACTATTTATTTTATTTGGGATCTATTTTTTATTTTTTTAAAAATTTCATAATCTTTGGATTTTTTTCCATCAAATTTTATCATTATTCTTTTTGTTGTTGTTGTTTTTTGTTTTTGCAAGTTTTTTTTAGTAATATTTATTCCATTATTTCATCCTTCAAAATTAAATTGGTTAAAAATTAAGTTTTTTTTATTGAATCCAGATCTAAGATTTCAGAAGTTGCGAGTCTTAGAGATGAGATCAAGTTTAAGAGGTTAATTTGAGTTTGCTTGATTTTTTTTCTTATTTTTTAAGTTGATGTTTTTTTTCTTATATTTTTTTAGTTTTGATTCATTATTTTTTACGGTTTGCCTTCTATTGGGTTAGCCCCGGGTTCATGACCAGAGGGTCACTGGTTTCAAAGGTTAATACGGGTTCACTTTTGTTTTGTTTTTTTTTTAAAATTGATTTATTTCAATTTTATCCTTCAAACTTTTTTTTCTATGAGATTATACTAAACTTATATTCATGGACAAAGGTTTTTCAAGTTCACCTGAATTAATAGGGTTTTTTTTTAATTGCTCTTTTTTTACAATTTTACCCTACAACAATATAGGGTTGTTTGATAATCCATGTAGGCTCAGGTCTGGATTTTTTATCTTGTTTTTGTTGCTTATTTTTATCAATTTATTTATTATTGTTGCATTTTTATCTATATTATTTAAATTACTAATTGAATTAATAACTCGAATTTTAAATTTGTTTTTACCCTAGTATTTTTTACATCAAAAAGTTTTTTTTCCTTACCCGAAGTAGACCACGAGCAACAAATCTAGTTGATACGAAACACAAAAGATGTATTAAAAAAAAAAGGAATAAATCCATTTTACCTTTCCTCTTGTCTTTAAGTTTTCAATGTTATTATAATTTAGTCCTTTGTGTTTGAAAATGAATATTTTAGTCCCTGAATTCTTTTTTATTATTTTTTGGTAAAATATATATTGGTACTTTCTTAATCCCAAATATAACATTTAACAATTTAAATTTATATAGAAAAACCGACATAGTGATAGTTTAGGGAATAACCATTACTGATGTTTCTAAACCCAAAGGACAGAGTTATAAATGTATTCAAAACCAAGTACTGAGATTAATTCACTTGTTACTTTTCCATGCTCCACGAAAATTACTAGCTTAGAGCTACCGAACCTAGTAATGAAGTCTTGAAGCTTGGTCATAATTTGTTTACGGAAAAGAATGATATTATCGATAATGGTGCTGTGCGATAGTTAGATTTGAAGAATTGTTTTATTATGGCGTGATTTACATTCTGATACCTCGTGAAATACGTGCAATTTAGTAACAAAATAGGGTTTTTTTTATAAAAAAAAACCTAAAACAAGTGTTGATTTTACTATATTAGAGAAAAACATTTAAGGACCAAAATTAACTGTGGAGAAAAAATGCAAGCTTTTTTAAATCATTGTTCATGGACGCCTTTTTAAAAAATTTGGCTTGCAAAAAAATTTTGATTTCATTTTTTTTCGGTTCAAGACATTGTTTTATTGACATTTTTACGTTTCTCATAAATAATCAATGAAAATCAAGTTTTTGTTTCTTCAAGTTTTTTTTATGGATTTTTACATGATTTTATTATATTTATTAATTTTTTCTTTAATTACATACAAGATGTTATTTTAATTTTTTTAAACTTGTTTTTGTGATTATAATAGATTTTTATTTAAAATAAATGTTGCTTATAATAAAAAAAATGATTTCATTAAAATAATAAATAGATGCATTAATATAGAAATGAAGTTCATACCGAAGAATCACATTCTTCTTTAATGGTTTTATTCGTTTTATTTCTTGCAAATGATTATTTTTATAATTGTTTAATGAAATAAAAATTAGATTTTAAAAAGCAAGGTTATTAAACTTAAACATGCTATCGGTCGGGGTTTAACTGAATTGATTCGAGTTAATCTAAAACATTCTCGTTCCAATATTTTTTTAAAAAATTAAATCGACATTGCTTTTAAGTTTTTTTTAAGCCAAACCGGGTTGTGGTTAGGTCGATCAAGCCATGGGTGCCCCTACTATGTCGATTGGCCTATACTAAGAGCCTGATTTAAATTATGGTAGTAGTTGTGGTTAAAAATGCTTTTTGGTTAGAAATATATTAAAATGATATTTTTTTTATTTTTTAAAAATTATTTTTAAGATGAACACATTAAAATAATTTATATATATATATATATATAATGTTAATAAAAAAAAATTAAAATCTAAAGAAACGTAGTTTTTACAGCATTTCCAAACTGACACTAAATCAGCTCCCAGCTAATTTACTTTGAAACTGGACTTGGTCTAGAGATTTGCCGGACAAGTTAACCCGATAAAATTAACTGAGTTTAATAATATTTTCACAACACAACAGGGAGAGAGAGAAGAATTCATTGCTCGCTTGCAATATTGATGGTCCCACAAAGAAGTTTAATTTCTAAAGTTTTGTTTGGTTAGTTTTTACGTAGATAGAAGTATAAAAATAATAGAAATATTTTGATTGAAGAGATATAAGCATAATTTATGTTCCCACGTGCATTAAATAAATCTTTTTTAAAATAAGTTAATGTACTTTCGAAAATAAAAAATATATAAAAGCATTTTACTTTTATTTTCATTTTCTTTGTTGCTACTGTTCCAAAATATAAACCTAAGGGATTTTGTCAGAGCATGAAATAAAGCGTCTTTGACTGGCTTTCTTTTCTTACCTGGCAATTTAAAGATGTTTTCAAACATTTCTAAAAGTCATTTATATGGTCAAACATGGAGAATGGTCGAAAATTCAAAATAACTCCTTCCAAGCTTCTTATATGTTAACAGATTGAAACACTACTTCTCTATCCAAGGATTTCTGTCATCCCGCAGCCTAGATACGTATAAGCCTCTAAGAAATCAATCCTAGCAGTGATGTTGTGCTGTGCAAAATCAACACTTCCCCATAGCTGGGCTAGTCTTCCCACCGGATCCAGACGGAGATCTCAAGTTTATGGCACTAATCCCAGTTTTCATCAGGCAACCTCAAAACACAATCACAGAATCCAGTTTCTTGGGCATCAGAAGATGAACATTTTCACTACCACTCTGGAAGTCCTACACCACGGAAAGAATAGAAAGATGTATATTTAATCTCTCTTTAATTTTGCTTGGCTATAATTTCTTATACTATGATTATCTAAAGCTGATTGCATCAGATCCTTATGTGACTGTACCTAATTGTGATTCAGGGACATGGCTGTCTACAGTACCGGCGTTGAATCAGGAATTCCTTTTCCTCTTCCTTTTAATCTTCCCTTTGATCTTAATCCCGGATCTTGGTGAGTGCTATTTTGAAATTTCAATGTGTATACGATTCGTAATATTCTTTCTGCAATCTATTATCTGAAGATGTCCTGATGCAGTAAACTTTCATTGTGTAGGCAAACTTGGGTTCTGGGATTGATTGTAGCCTTAACTCCCTTCGGCATCAGCAAATGGTGGCCTATACTAAGGTCAAAAGGTAGAGATTTTCATTATCAGATTAAAACGCACATTTTCTTTGAGTTTAACATCCAGCACGCATGGCCATTAATCATTGACTATTTCATACAGTCTTATGATATGATTCTGGGCCTAACTTAGCTTTTGAATTGGGTGTGTGGACAAAAGTTGATTCATTGATGCAGACAACAGAAGCTGTTGCTGAAACTGTAGAAAGGGTTGCTGATAAAGTGGACAAGGTAGTAGAAGATTTAGCCGATAGTTTGCCGGATGGCAAACTTAAACAAGCGGCAAGATATATTGAAAATATAGCCGAAAAAGCAGAAAGGGATGCTCATCTAGTTGATGAAGCTATCGAGAAGGTGCTTCTTTTCATCAACCCAGTACCTTGTTCCATATCTCATGTTCTTACCTCTTATCATGTCAACTATATCAGAATTAATTATCTTCTCTTAATAACTAAATATGCCTTGTTGAAATTATGTGATTGTGATAGTAGGATCCAAAAGAAAGGAAAAAATCATGATGCCTCTAGTCATAGCTAGGTAGCTTGTTGAAGTGCTGCAACGACATTGTTTCATCACTCCAATTTTAGAGAATTAACTTGCTTTTCTGAATTCAGAGTTTAACTCTTGATTACTAACCAATGATTCGATGCCATGGATGACTTGGTCTCTCAACTTATTCAGCTAGCTTTATTTATTTTGAAAGTGCATATCAAGTAGAAGCATTTGCTAAATTTATTTGATTTCTGGTTTTAAAAAATTGCAGTTAGAAGAAATCGAAATAGAACTGAAAGAAGAGGCGGAGCGATTCGTTCAAGCCAATGCCAAAAGCAAAGAAGCCGAAAACTCATAATGGCTTACTGAGGCCTCGTGTCAATGTACCAAATCCACTTGTAATTTATGAAACTGAGAATCTGAAATATTGTGGAGTTATTGTTTTTGTGATCTCTGTTCCATGTATTGTTGTTTAACCATCATCATCATCATCTCTCCAGCCACCTATCCTGTGGTTTTGAGTCTTTTGACAATCCTCTGTAACTGCCATTCATGATTTATGTGGTTTTTAATACCATTTATTAGTAAGAAAATTAACAAAACCAATAGTGCTTGAGAAATTCCCTGTAGCACTAAATATAGATTATATGGATTGTTACAGTGAAATTATTATTTTGCCCGCAAAAAATGAATGCTTTTATGGTAGTGTAATTTTGTATTTTTCAATGGTCTATTGGTATATATTTTTCTAATTTTTTCAACAATAAAATGATTTTTTTATCCTTCAAAGTTATAAAAATACAACTTTTCATCGATGATTTTTCTATCTTTTCATTTCTTAGAATACAATAAAAAGATATTCTTGCCCTTCAACAGACAAAATAAGTCATATGTTTAGGGGTATTTTTGTCCTTTCACATCAGTTTTTTGTAAATTTCAGGCTGATTGAAGGCATTTTGTTCTTTTTATCTTGAATACTTAATTTTTAATTCAAAAATGCTACTCGTGCTTGCTCATCACGCGCCAAGTGTCCACCCTTTTTGAGCAACGTGTGGGATGCCTCCCGGTGGCCACATATGTCCTTCCACCATGTCGTTGGAAGCGTCGTCACGTCCTTATCCTCATAGTGCGGCATGTGACGGTGGCTGATGAGCAGTTTGTTACCGGTGATCTTTTTTTTTTCCTTCTTTTCTCTCTCTTGACCTAAAAAGTATACGTTTGACCTCTTTGTTTTTTTGTATCAATTTTAGTCATTTTTCTTTTGATTTCTAATTTTTATGCTTGACCCTTTTATAAAAGGTTTGTTTATTTCCAATTTAGTTCTTCAATTACAATTTATTATGTATTTTTTTTTTAGTTTGATATTTATTCTTTTGATTTCTATTTTTTTTCTTGGCTCTTTTGTTAAAGTTTTATTTGTTTTTAATTTCATCATTTAATATAATTTTTTGTTTTAGATCCTTTTGTGTAATTTCTTTTTTTTTTTCTCGGTTTCATCCTTAACATTTGATTTGCTGGGGATTAGAGAATTAGGCTTCACAAGTTTTTTATTTATGATGTTTTCAATCCAATAACTCGGCTTATAGGTTTGAAAAATTAATGCGGGTTAATATCTTTTTTTTTCTCATTTTTTTTTATGATTTTATTGTTCTACATTATTAAGAAAAATAATTTTGTGGTTATCTTCAATTTTTTTTCTATTAGATTATTCCTTTCTTATGACATGAGTTACGAGTTTTACAGACTTTTTTTGAAGTGAGGTTTATTTTAAATTGTTTTCTGTGTATTAAAATTTTGAAGATATTATTCTAATTCATCTATATCTTTTTTTGTTTTATGTAAATGAAATTTATTTTTAAGAATAAAAAATAATATTTTTAGATAATATTTTTGATATGTTTAGCCTTCCATAATGTTTTTTTTCTCTTTTATTTTTAGATAATATTTCTGATCAGTTCCATGTGTGTGTCTATTTTCATTATCGTTTGATTCAATAAAAAACTGGTTTTAATAAATAAATTCAGTAAATACAACTATGTAAATGTTCAATATTGCAGGATCAAATATCTTGATCAATATTTATTTTTTTTATTTTTCTAGTTTCACTTTTAGTTATTGTTTATGACTTTTTTCCCCGTTTATTTACATAGATAATTATCAATTTATTTAATTAAATATTTTCATAAAAAATTTTATTTACACTTAGAATTTTTTGATGTAAAAAAAATAATTGAAATAGCTGAACATACATATTTGTTTTGAAAAAAATTATAAGACTCGTGGCGAAGCACAGGTTAAATAACTAGTTTAACCTAAAGGAACATATTGAATGGTAAGAGTAGATTTCTTCCCACTCACCGAATTTCATCTAGAAAAATCAAATATGCCACCATAGAAAAAATTTAAAAATCAACCGGAGAAAAACCGCCACCATAGAAAAAGCTATGTATTGCTTGATTCAAAAGTAATTGTGTAAGGACTTGATTTTAGTTGTTTGTTATACGTGCTCTCCTCTCATGATTAATCTTAGTTAGTAAAACAAAAGAACCCCATAAATGCTGTCAATAAAATAACTGCCACTATAAAGATAATTTATGTAATTGACCATTGTATAATTAAAAGCAACCATATAGGGTGTTTATTGCAAGAACATTTTTATTACAAGGACCAAATATAGGAAAATGAAAGTATAAAAAAATTTCCAAGGAACACATCTTGCAAAAAACAAACATTGGAGGCCAAAATGAAACATTTTGAAAAATATAAATTTAAAACCGTCATTCACAGCTCACCTGGGCTGGGTCTTACTGGGCCAAACACCGGTAGATTTGAAACGCCTCAAAGTATTTGAGGGCCCACTCGAGATGCCGCTTTAAATACCCTCCAAACGGCTAGTTTCGATTCCCAAAATCTAAAATCCAAAAACCGCCTTCCCTTTCAATTTGAATTCCCAAATCCAAAAGCCAAAGAACTCAGAAGCCAAGCGAAAAAACTTTTAATCTCAATTTTTTTGAGATTAGATCAGCGAAATCGATCTTGTAGGGTTCGGTGATTTGACTTTTCAAGATCAGCTCAAAAGCTAGGGTTTTTACTTTCGAGATCAGAAATGGATCTACTTCAAGAAATCGACGATTACATAAAAGAAACAATCAATGAATCCTTAGGCCTACCAGTCTCTGCTCGCACTCTCCAATTAAAGCTTCGCGTTTACGAGGATGCTTATTTCCGTCTCCGTGACCAACACCTTCTTCTCCTCGGCAAATTTCGCCAAAAAGACATCCTTATTGACCGTGCCAAGGTAAAAAATTACCAATCAATTGTATTATCCAGAGTTCGTTTTATTTCCCGATTTTCATAATAATTTGGTTGTTCTTTTTTGGTGTGTTTTGGCTTTTAGGCGGAGGCGAATATGAATGCTGCGGCGATAAAGAAATTTGTGGAGGAAAATCAAAGATTGGCAGCGGAGTGTGCGAATTTGGTGAGTCAGTGTAACAAATGGGAAAGAGAGTGTTCGCTTTATGACAATGATAGAGAGGCTTTAATGGAGTTTGGGAATGAGGCGGATGAGAGGGCAAGAGAGGCGGAGGAGAGAGCAAAAGAGGCAGAGATTAGGGTTCGTGAATTGGAGGAGGAGTCGGGGAAGGCTTTGGAGGAATTGCAGTTTTATAAGCACAAGTGCCATACTCGTAGGGTAATTTTTAAAATCTTTGTTTTTGGTTTCCTTTCCTTTTGATTGATTGTTTGTGGGTTTTTGAGAATTGGATGTTGCTTACATTTTGTCTGGGCTTATACCCTATAGATGAGTTAGTATTATTGCTTAGTTGATTCAGTATTGTGTGTCAGGCTGCCTTGTAACGTTTTTTTAGCTGTTTGTGCCTACTTGATTTATAGACTATAGTTCTTTATCCTGGAACTTTAGTGCTGCTTCTATGTATGGACAGCTAACAGAACTCTGTGAATTCTCATAAGGGTATTTACACATGCAAAATTTTCCCATTTAATAGTGTTTGATTCCTTGAAAGGCATTGATTATACTTACTGGATTGTGGTTCAAAGGAATGTACACTTTGTTGACACTGAAATTAATGGTTTGCATAACCTGGTAATACTGTTTGGCTATGCGTGATAGATGAATGCCCCTTTGTTACGAGTGATTCTGCGTTTCGTACATAGTTTTCACTGACAATCAGTTTTTGCTTCTCTTTGTGTGCGTGCATATACCACTCCAAGTAAAGGATGACAATGCTTAATAACTGTAACCTTGCAGGATGATTCATCTGCTGAGAGCACTGATATGGAGGAGAATTCTCTTGAGTCCATTTTAGCAACAATGGTTGGTAAAGATGAAGTGGAATCTGGTCAAGCTTATTTGGAAGCGAACAGTGGCTATGAGTCATGTCAAAATTTGCTGAAAATGTGGAATAGGTAAAATAATTTTTCAGTCTTTTTTGTTTGTATGTCGAGTTTGTTGAAATATAGCCCTTTTCTTTACAAATATCAGAGTGTCTATCTTGTGTTCTTCACCATCTTTTCTTTTACTTTATTTTATTTTCCAGAAATGATAAAATAAGATCCTCATAGCACACCTTGTTTCTCTGACTGGAAATCCAAATCAATACCAATAGCTTGCGCTTTTCACCACTCTTGACAGCTTTCCAGCAATTAAACTGTCTTGTACTGTGTCTCCTGTATTTCTGATGATGACGAACCAACCTCTCTGTTGATAGGCAAAAGAGACTTAAGAAATCCGAGACATTAAGATAAGGAATAATTATTATTTTAGCTTAACAAGCACTTTTCACTTGTGTGAAATGGCATTTTTTACTTGTGTCTAATCTTTTACTGATAAACTGGTGCTCTTGACAACCGTGTGTTATCGTCTCTGTGTGGCTTGGGAATGTAATGGTGTATGCCAAAAAGTGGAAAAACATTTGACATTTCTCTTGCTCTTGTTGCAAGCTCGTTTTTTGTTTCTTGGAAGTTTCCTCACTCAATACTCTTATCACCTTTATTTCTTTTTTACTTTTGTCTCTGACGGTGGTAGTTTGAGGCCTTCAACACGGAAAGTATTATCACTAGCTGCTAAAGCAAGGACGCTTCAGCAAGATAAGGAACATCTCAGGATTAATCTTACTAGAGCTGAAGAGGAGGTGAGAAGACTCATGGAAACAATTTTCTTGGAGGACACAAGTTTTCCTGGTAATAGCTTAATGAAACAGTGTCTTGTGTAGGTCAAGTTATTATTTGAAGAGAACAATATACTGGATGGGGAGAACAAAAGGTTATTGAGGCGAGAACACAGAGAACAGAACTTTGATGGTTCTGGCGGAAAGCATAGTAGCAGTGCTTCTGCTAAGGTAAGAGAGAAGGAAGACTTCTTTCCCGATTTGTGTCTGTATGTGCATGTGCGTTCACTTTCATGAGCAGTCTTGGCCATTGAAGTTCATTTCACAGTTTAATTTCCTTGACTTTATTGCAGAGGAGCAAGCGAAAATCAAGTTCGAGGAGTTTCCCTGTTGAGAGCAAGATTGATTCTGAGGATATAGATTCATTGAGACAACCACTGTCACCATTGCGTCACAACTCCCCTGGTTGTAGACTGTATAAGCAGTAGTGACTAATGGTGTTTTTCTAATTTCTTCTTTCTGCCTCTGGGTAATTGAGTAAGGAATGAGTGGAGGGAAAGATAGCTTCAATTGCATCTGCATATATGTTGTAAGAGAATTATAACCAATTCATAATGAACCGAGGATTCCCTCTTTTTCTTTCTTACCTCCATCTTGATTACTGGGTTTTTTTAGATAAAAAAATTGGAGCGATGAGATGGTGAAATTCATGCATCTCAGTAGACGTCGCTCAAAACAACCTCGTTTTAACATATTAACATTTGCCGAAAAACGTTTTCATCGACAATTTTACCGGTAAATCCTTATGTTGTAAAATTACCGATTGAATTGCCTGCAAAACTTTTAATATATTTTTTTGAATTTTTTTAATTCTATCGGCTATTCCTTCGGTAATTAATGACTAAACATAATATATCCAGCATTTGTGTCGGAAAATGCAAGATAAGTTTTTTGTCGTCATTTTCATAAAAAATTAGCTACATAAATTTTTCTTTCAACGTTTTCATTGCTATTTGTTAATTTTCTAGTCATGTTTTATGTGTTAATTCAAGTAGTGAGTGGATTTGTTTCCGGTTGGCTTCCAAGTTTGTATCGAGAGAAGAGAAACACTCGTCTTCGTGTACCAAGACGCAAAAGCTGGGAGGAGAATGTGCTAAATGTTAGAAGACAGAAGGAATAAATCGTGCAAAAAAGGGGAGGAGAAGAAAAGGGACAAGTGCCCTTTAGGAGTGGGGCAACCAGCGCGTAGCTGGTAATGGTTCGTGTGGAAACAACACACACACACACACACGAGGAGTTGGTGAGAGCTTGAAGGGCCCGAACAGCCCAACCAAACCAAAAGTAACCCTTACCCAACCCACCGCATCTAAAAGGACACCATGCCTCTTCCTTGAGCTTGGTTGCACAGGATGCAGGGTGGTGGGGTTGTTTCGTTTTGGATAATCACGCGACAGCTTTTGTGATAATCATATCAATCGGCGACTTTTAAGCACATGTTAGGTGCTCCGTTTTTATCTAAACAAGGACATTGCAAACAAAACTTGATGATAAAATAACTTACGTACATTACTTGTAAATGAAACACCGTTGTCTTCACATGTTTTTCTTAATTTTTTCTTTTGTCTACCCATACTTAATTTATTTATAATAATTTTTTATTTTTTTTATTTTTTGTAATATTCTTTTAGTTTTTTTTTTACACTTTTTTTGAAAAAAATATATTCTTTATACCTAGCCTATTTATTACTCTACACTTGACTTATTTATACTTTTATTTTTATTTTTATTTTTTTTATTTTGTAATTTGTTTTTTATTTTTTCTTTAAACTTTTTTTTAAAATATTATACAAAGATTAAGGAAAATGATGTATTAATATAACAATTGCAACATTGTCTCAATTTTATAATACGTTAAAAATAAAATTGGGATTTTACAAGTTTTTATTAGTGTATATAATCTTTACTGTATTTTATTATATATAAACATTAGTTTATTGATTCGCAATTATATTTTTTACTTGTTATAAAAAAATATTAATAAAACCTACACATTAATTTATTTGTGTTAGAAAAAATTATTTGATCTACGGTTAGGTGAGTTGAATAGACACATTAATTTTATTTTTGTATTTATTGACATAAATAGTTCTTGATTTATTTAATTAAATACATACATAGGCCTTTTGATTTATAATTAAGATTTTTGTTGTAAAAAAATATTTTAAAAGATAATATTTTTTTTTGCTAAAATAATTATTCTAATAACAAATTACAAGTCAAATAACTAGAAAAAACTAAAATTGAAAATGGGTAGATTCCTTGATTTTATAAACTAAGCCAAATATATTTACCTTAGCTATCCAAGACTAATAACGACATACCCTTTTAACAAGGAATCACGCTTTTTTGAAACTTAATTTGATGGGAATATAAATACTCAAAGCAAGGCGTTTAGTTAGGAAGTATTTGTCATCTATCAAGTCAAACTAAAATCAGGTAAAAGTCATGTCTGCATCATAATTGTGGGAACTTTTGTTGCTAGGTAAGGAATGTCTTTTTAGTGGTTTTTTTATTTATTTAATTCGTTTAGAAAGGTGTTTCATAAAATCCATTTTTGTAAAAACTACAATTTTTTTATCCCTCCAACTATCGTATATGTTTAGTTTTGTTCTATCCATCAAGATTTCAAAAGCATCTCATTATCATTCACTTTTTAAAACAAAATTCTTAAATTATACCTAATTTAATTTGCACATGTTTCAAAATTCTCATAAGTACAACCTCTCTACAGTAAAAGAATCTCATACCTCATTTCATCGTTAGAAAGGCTACGTGCTTCAGTCTACATCCCATAACAATGCTAGGAAGGTCACATACCTCCCCCACTTTACTATGATCTCTCTCCGGTGGGGGGCTCTCGAGCCCCCATGTCATCACTAGGGAGGCTATATGCCTTCTACGTTTTGGTGAAAATATTCTCTTATCACTATGATCTCCCACTTTCCAATACAATCTCAAGTCGGAACGCGGTTTTCAAACCTTACACTATTACATGGAATGACCCTCGAGGTGTTTCCATCAACCTCTTAAAAGTTTTTCTAAGTATGAACATTGTCATGGTCTAAGTGTAGCACTTGGATCCAATTAACCCAGCATGCCTACTGAGCGTGCTGCCCAACACATTAGCTTTTTACGTCATGCTATCAGACATCTTGGTTAGAAAAAATAGATCAAATTGCTAAAACTAAATGGTTAATAAATTATCCAACATATATGTTTTATAACTAAACACATTGTATTTTGGGACCTCATTACTTCTAATTCTAACCATTAGAGATTAAAGAATTTGCAACAACCTTTTTCCTTAGTGTGATCTAAACCTAATTTCCCTTAATTGATTCTCAAATGCATAAAGTGAAAAAAGAATCGAGGGTTTTTTTTTGGTGATTTATATAGTGAAGAAATGTTGTGTGTATTTTGATTGCAAGAACAAATGATTGTTGGATGGAAGGCCGATCTTGCATGAATAGTTATGATTCAATGGTTCAATGTAAACCATGGAGAGACTAAGGGACTAATTGAAAATAGTATGTTAGTTGGAAGGTCTGCATGTATTATGTCCAAACATTCTCTTATTCCTGTATCTCTGAGAAACCCATCCGAAAATAATAAAATAAAATGGCTTTATTTATATAAAAAGCTGATGCATACGATACCAAAAGCGCCTTGTCCATTAGGAGCATCAGACTTTGAAAATAAGACCACTTTCCCTGTAAGTTATCATCTCATCTTTAATTTCTTTGAACTTGTAGACGTAGGCTTTAAGTGTTCTATGATGTTCAGTCACATATTGAAGAACTCTGGTCATTCCTTAGTGACGAATCACATAAAAACGATGCATCTTTTCCTAACAATCATGTTCAAGAGAAGCAACAAATTAAGAGAAGCAGAGGAAAATCGGACCCACTTTCCCTTGCATTAGGTATGGAGTATGGGTGAAGTCATCTTCATGAAATTAGTCCCTTTCACATTCTAAGAGTTTTGTGGAATCAAGTGGACCTAATTATACTCACTCCATATTTACTCATTCCACTATATAACACCCCCAGCAACTATCCTAAAAGCAACCCAAATACCTTCTTCTCTTCTCTTCTTTTCTCCCGGAAAATGGCCGGTTTAATTTCAAGATCAGTTCCTTGTGCAATCCTAGTAGTCTTGTGCACGGTGGTGCCCATTTTGGCTAAAGATCACACTGTAGGAGATAGTTCAGGCTGGGCAATTGGTATGGATTATAGCACCTGGACTAGTGGCAAGACCTTTTCAGTTGGCGACAGCCTTGGTGAGTCCCTTTCTCTCAGTACACGTTACTGATCAAGATTAGTACTTGATTTACTAATCAGGTTTCTGTTTATATATATAATCTAGTGTTTAACTACGGAGGAGGCCACACGGTGGATGAAGTGAGAGCCAGTGACTACAGCACATGCACTACAGGCAATGCAATCACTTCAGATAGCAGTGGTGCTACCACAATAGCCCTCAAGACTGCCGGAACTCATTATTTCATTTGTGGTGTTCCTGGCCACTGTGGGAGTGGCATGAAGGTTGCAGTCACTGTTGCAGCAGCAGGATCGAGCACAAGTCCCTCCTCCGGAACTCCATCTTCTGATGGCACTACCACTTCTCCGGCCGGTAGTAACGTCACCAATTACAAGCCTTCATCCAACAACGTACCCGATTCATCCTTAGGGATCAATATTTCCCCATTTGTGGCTTTAGCCGGTACTTTTGTTGCCGTTTTTGTG
>Ga0307510_10005113_pt1 | contig 15583 bp, 11 predicted proteins | sample 12_EM_MG_FD_207224 | JGI IMG/M metagenome (GOLD analysis project Ga0307510, IMG submission 207224) | Populus trichocarpa ectomycorrhiza microbial communities from riparian zone in the Pacific Northwest, United States - 12_EM | ecosystem: Host-associated > Plants > Roots > Unclassified | place...
AAGTCTTAAATAAACTAGGAAAAATCTGGTTTTGGAAAATTTGTGTTGCTGCCCCCCTTTGATGTCCTTGATTAGCTTGGATTTTCTTGTTTAACTTGGACAAATAAGAAAACAAATTTCCTTCTTTGTTGCTGATTTAATTACTTTCCTTCCTAAGTTAGGAAAAGCATTAAATAGTCCTCCCCTCTTTAGGAATAAGATATGGTCAACTTCCTTACTTAATTAGGAGAATAAATTGCTGGCTTTTTATCCTTGTAGCATTAGGAAAAATAACAAGCCTAACAAGTCTGGTATTGGGCAGGACATATCAACCCCTTGTTCCATACCAATTGGGCTCTTCTTAGACCTGAACTAGATGAATTAAAGGTTGTCCTTCATGCTCCTTAAATGTTCCAAGCCCCTCTAGATCCATTTTGCTCCATATGTTCTGAACAAGCCCATTCAATGCTTCTTTAAGCTTCTTTGCCCTAGCTCTTGTGATTGGCCCAATTAGCACCTCCAATAGGTTGTTGGCATGATTACACTTGGTGTTGGGCTGATCCGCATCAATTTGGCAAGGATGCAATCGCATAAAATTAAAAGTTTAGGAGGAAATTACAGGTAAAAGTAAAATAAATTAGAAGAATTGGGATTAAATTATTGCCAAATCTCAAATCAAAAACCCTAATTTATAGGGTTTAGCTAAAACGGTGTTGTTCAGGAAACTACATCTTCTTCTTAAGTTTTTGGTTGATTGAGTAGGCACTTTCAGACGAATAAATATGGCGTTTCTAACCTTTCTAGAGGCTATAACCACAACCATTCAACTGAGAAACAACCAATCTACAACCCTATTTCTTTGAAATCAAACGTTTATATCTCATATTCTTCATTGATCTTGATAACATCTTGTCCATAGTCAGCCATCATTGCAGTTTCAGATGCTTAGCTGATCGAGTTAACACTTTTAAATGAATGAATGTGGAGCTACATATCTCTAAATTAAACAAGAATGGATCTAATTCAAAGGTATGCACCCCCTCTACCAATTTTAGGTGGTCTCAGGCAACATTGACGTTGAAGTTGCTCCAACGAAGCCACGAAAGTGACCAACATAGTTAGCCTTGACGAAGACACTCATTTGTAGAAAACAACCTAACTCTTTCGTATGTTCCCACTTAAAACCCCCCTAGAGGGTTCTTATCAAGGGTTTAAAACCCTTCTCTCTAGATCTAAAGGCCAAAAACATATTTTTTTAAAAAAACACCTCACCTTGGCCTCCAAGTTTGTTCCAAAACCACCTAAATCTAAAACCATTGATTAGTTTTGGTTTGTTAGAACCCTAACAAACCCATCTAGAAGCTCTGAACCACCTATAAAAATGATAGGTAATCAGGAGGAAAAAAAGGGAGAAGAAAGAAAAGAAAGAGAAAATAAGAAAGAAACTTTGGCTAAGGTGCAAGAAATCCAATCTAACAGGATTTCAAAGCTTCAATTTTGTTTGGTTAGGTCTGGAGATAAGGACAAAGGCCAGCATCAGAAATCGATTCTGATTTGGAGATTTTTTAAGCTTAGAAGGTATATACATACAAACGTTGAAAGTGGAGTCCATAAGGCCTCCTGGATTGATTTCTTTTGTTTAAATGCAATGTTTTGACATGTTAATGATTGCCCTTGTACATTATATTACATGTTTGTTTGATTTGAAAAATGCCAAATGTGGCAGCAAGGGGGGTATTTTTTTGTTTAATGAAGGCATGGTTTCAAGTTTCGGAGTTGTGGTTTAGTCCCTTGGAATGACAAAAGATGAATTTTGAAGCCCAGATTGTTCAAGCATGCCTTTTATTTTATGTAGGCAGTTTTGAGAATAAACATTAATGCATTTTCTAGTGTTTTGTTTCTGTTTTTCTTTGTTCCAATTATACTTTTCATTGACAATGTGGTTTGTGGGGGTAAAAAAAGCATGCTTTAGAGCTCGTTTTGATTAAATTCCAGTTTTTGCAAGTTTGTATGTCATTATTAGTAAATAATATAGAGTTTTATGCATCAATAACATGTTTTTGTGGGTTTTAATCTAAGAATTTCAATTTTAAATCATATCTCTTTAATAATGTCGCACGTGTGCGGCGTAGCGGCGATCGTCCACCAATCTCAAGGTAAAATGGAATGTGGTCATATCTGGCAAATATGAAGAGACAAGGAATTCTTGTCTCTTATCAGTAAAATATGGACTGGGAGTCGCCACCTAGTATTCTGGTCACTAGGAACCCTAACTGGTCTCAGAGATCAGGTACGGAGACTGGTTGCGTAAATGGAAGGTATTAGCACCCCAAATACGCCCTACCTAATATAGGCTGCATTGTTTTAATGTCTGATAAAATCTAAGGTTTTTTTGTGTTTTCTCATTGTCGATCTGTCTACGGTTCAACAAAAGCCCTCCTCAAATAAGGAGGTTCTTATCTTAATGAAGTAAAACCTAACCGTTCTACGTCCGAAAAAAAAAACAGAATTTAATATCCAGAATACGCATTACGTGTAATGTTGTATCCCGGATACTAAAAGACAAACAAAATAAGAATTTTGTTGTTTTTGAAATTTTGGCCCATGTTCTCTTGACTTTAATAAACTGGTTATTTAAAGCCAAAATGCATGCTAAAACATTTTTTTTTTGTATGAAAAACACAATATGATTTTTTAGCTTTGAGACACTTGGCCGTAAGCACAAAAACATTTTTTTCTTTTTTTCAATTTTTGGAAGTTTTGATGACAATCGGGTATTTTAATACCAGATTTGTATTTTTACGATGTAAAATACTGCTCGATATTAATCAAAATGACATAAAAACTACGCGGAAAATTATAAAATGCTGAAACAAATATTTTTTTTATTTTTTTCTCTAGAAATGGGCCGGATCAGGCCCAAATACATGGGCTAGGCCGAACCTGGCCCAACTACATAGGCTGGGCTCGGCCCACCCCACATTAGCTGGTTACTGTGCATAACCAGCTTCTCCCCGCCTGCAGACGTGCACTGTGCACGTCTTGAATGGTGAGGGAAGAAGTGAAGGCAAAATAAAAAGGCGGAGGGCTTACCTGGAGTGGCGGCGACGCTGGCGGCGGAGGCACGGGGGCCGGCGGTTTCTCCTCCTTCCTCTGTGTTTTCTTCTTCCTTCACTGTCTTTTTTTTTCTTTCCTTTTCTTTCCTTTTCCTCTCGTCTTTTTCTCTTCTTTCTCTTCTCTTCTCTCTTCCCTGATCTCTCTCTCTCTCTCTCTCGGTTTTTCTCTTCTCTTTTGTTCTCGGTCTCCTTTTTTCTTCCCCTTCCCCTATTTTTATAGGCAAAAACAGGGGAGGGAGACGTGGATGGGGCGGCCACTGTGCTGCCGCCCCTCCACCGTCCGTCCAACACGTGGAAAGTGGTTGGTAAGTCGACGTCTTTTTGAAGGTTGGATGGCGGTGACAGAGGAAGGAAAAAAAATCTCCTTCTTCCCCTGTTTCGCGCGTCCAGGGGAAGAAGAAGATGGTGCCGTTTCAAAACGGCACCGTTTCTAGCTTTCTTCTTCTTGTTTTTTTTTGTGACAGTAGATGAAACGGCGCCGTTTTCCCCAAAACACGCCGTTTCATTTAAATGGGAATTGGCGCCAGAAACGCATTAGATTCAAAATCAGGCCTTCAATTTGCGCGAGTTTTGCACTTTGGTCCCTGGTCTCGAATTTCTTCAATTAAGTCCCTAATTGGCCATCAAACTTCAATATTTATGCAATTAAGCCCCTGATTTGACCAAATTAACTCTCAAAAATTGTATTTTGATCCCAGAACTTGAATTTCTTCCAATTAAAGCCCAAATTAAGTCCAAAATCAAATTTTCTTGCAATCAAAACCTCCATAAATTCAATCAAACATTCAATAAAATTTAATTGAGTCCATAAACATCTGATTTTGGACTTTTCTTCCTCAAATTGAATTTTCTTTGTCAACAAGGCTCTCATCAGTGAACAAAAACTGTCAAATTTTAATTTTTGTAATTTTAAACCTTCTCAACCAATTTTTGACCATTCTGAGCATTCTGACATCCTTTTTTCACTGTTCTATTTTTTTGCTAATATTTTTTTGATTTTTTTTATATTTTCTCCTTTTTTGTGCGGGGATCCAAAAATGGGTTATGACAGTTGCCCCCCTCTTTACAATGCTTACGAAGCAAAGAATTTGCATAGTAAGTGTTGTAAAGATAAACAAAACTATATTTCCGACACTGATCTTCTCAAAGCTTGGTTGACCAGAAACCCCATTCGGCAATTCCTTTGTATCAAAGCATAATATAATGTATGGTTGGGTGAAACTGAGATTCCTTTCGCCAATTCTCTTTAACCAGAACCAAAACTCCTGTGTGGTTAGGATAGACTGAGATTCCTCTCGCCAATCCCCTCTAACCAGAACCAAAATCTTATGTGTGGTTAGGATAGACTGAGATTCCTCTCGCCAATCCCCTCTAACCAGAACCAAAATCTTATGTGTGGTTAGGATAGACTGAGATTCCTTTCGCCAATCCCCTCTAACCATAACCAAAATCCTGTGTGGTTAGGATAGACTAAGATTCCTTTCGCCAATCCCCTCTAACCAGAACCAAAATCCTGTGTGGTTGGGCTAAACTGAGATTCCTTTCGCCAATCCCCTCTAACCAGAACCAAAATCCGGTGTGGTTGGGTTAAACTGAGATTCCTTTCGCTAATCCCCTTTAACCAAAACCAAAACTCTTGTGTGGTTAGGATAAACTGAGATTCCTTTCGCCAATCCTTTCTAACCAGAACCAAAATCCTGTGTGAGGTTAGGATAGACTGAGATTCCTTTCGCCAATCCCCTCTAACCAGAACCAAAATCCGGTGTGGTTAGGATAGACTGAGATTCCTTTCGTCAATCCCCTCTAACCAAAACCAAAATCCTATGTGGTTCAAACGCTTTGTTTTTGGAAGAAAGATGGTCTATTTTCACGGGCGACCAACCCACACACTCACACTTACCCTGGTCTTTTTTCATGGGCAACCTGCCCACACATACTCAAAGTGGTCTATTTTTAGGGGCGACCAACCCATACACTCACGCTTACCCTAGTCTATTTTCATGGGCGATCTGCCAAGTAGAAAAAGAAGGAATGGTCTTATTGTAATGGGTGACCTACCCAGGTGAAGGAATGGTCTCATTGTAATGGGTGACCTACCCAGATAAAAACATGGAGAAGTTGGTCGAATTGTAATGGGTGACCTACCCAAAATGAAAAAAGAAAAGAGTGGTCGTGTTGTAATGGGTGACCTACCCAAGTGGAGGAATGGTCGAATTGTAATGGGTGACCTACCCAAAATGAAAAAAGAAAAGAGTGGTCGTGTTGTAATGGGTGACCTACCCAAGTGGAGGAATGGTCGTGTTGTAATGGGTGACCTACCCAGATAAAAAAACATGGAGAATGGTTGAATTGTAATGGGTGACCTACCCAAAATGGAAAAAGGAAAGAGTGGTCGTGTTGTAATGGGTGACCTACCCAAGTGGAGGAATGGTCTCACTGTAATGGGTGATCTACCCAGATAAAAAAAACATGGAGAATGGTCGAATTGTAATGGGTGACCTACCCAAAGGAGGTGAGGGCACAAAGGCGTACTCAAAAGGAAGCGAGGGTTCAATGGCGCATTTGAAAAGAAGGTGAGGGCACAAAAGCGCACTCAAAAGGAAAAAGAGGTAGGGTTAAAAAACACACTTCCACAAAGTTTGATGATGGATGAACAATTTACTGAAAATGTTGAAAACAATGCATTATGATTGATATGCATGTATACTTACCTGAGAAATATAGGCCCCCATTTCTTCATGGTGTCTTTCTTTTCTCAAAAGTTGGAGTGTTGGTAGTAAACTTCGATGGCTTTTTCATTCTTGCTTACTAGAGTCACATCTTGTGATCTTGACCTCTGGAAAGGGTTTGATGCCATCATACTTCTATGTCCTCCACCTTTTATCTCAAGGGTTGCCAATTTCGCCCGACATTTTCCTTAAAAAGGGAATCCTGAAGCCAACCCTACCATGTGTTTTTTTTATTGCCCCCCAGCTTGATCATGCCCCCCAAGTGTTCAAATTGGGTTTACTTTGGGGTGAGCATATGTGAAAGTAAGTTTGGGTTTTTTATACAAGGAAATGTTTTCATGCAAAATTTTGGAACTTCCAAGTTATTCCAACCACAAAAATCATTTTGACATTAGTTCAAAATAAACTTGTTCTAACAAATTCAAGCGATTCCTATGTACAGGTTTCTTGAAGTGATGAAAGCTTTTGTTTTGTTTTCGGGTTAAAGATGAAGTGACATCTGGTTGGTCACAAAAGGTTAAAGTTCAATTTGAGGGTTATTGAGAACCAAATCGGTTCAAAACTTTATTTTATTTGCATGAATAATGATTTGACCCGCACTAGAAAGCACTACCTACCGATCCAAATTGCTTGCCTTTGATCAGAAAGGGCTTGATTAGGCGCGTAATGTAGGCTTTGGCTATTGGTTACGAAGGAAAGGATATGTTGCAGGCTCAAAAAGGTGTTTAAGGGATTTCAAGACTAAGGATCACTTGTGTTTGTTTCCTGACCTTTTGTCTTTTGGGATTTGTTTTTCCAAAATGATCTTCATGCCCCCTAGTTTCGGGTTTGGGCTCTTTCTCTTTGTTTTCTTCATTTCTTTGTTTGGTTGAGCATAATCACCTCAGTTGTTTTTATGATAAGCTCAAATCTTTTGGATCCTTTGGATTTTTTAATCAAATTACATGATCAATTCCAGCACCTATCTTCACTACTTTGTCTGGATGATAATGACGTGATCAATTCCAGCATCCATCTTCACTGCTTTGTCTGGATGATAATGAAGTCTTTTCCTATTGATGGTCTTTAAAACCTCTCTTATTTGCCCCCCAGTGTGGGGTGTGATCCTAGTCAAGGTTATTTTAAAAAACGTTACTAGGCTCAAAATGGGACTGCATAGGATATATTTCAGCCTTGTGAAAGGATTATCAAAGATGACTTTTCTTCATCTTAAACTCAATGCATTAAGGATCGATAGGTCTTGCTTTCATGCGCGTATGCCAAGTGATTTATTCAGTCAAATAAAACTCATCTTTTGAGTCACCTTATGGGGTTTTATTTTTTTGTTTTTGTTTTGTTTTGTCTTTTTCTTTCAAGTTTTCTATGTATGTGTTTACCTGTCTAAAGAATTACTTGAATTTCCAAAATGCATTTGTTTTGGACAAATATCAACACGATTTTTGTTTTTGTACTCATTTTGGAGGTCCCAAAAAATATCATTGAAAACATATGAGAACATGTATAGGTTTTGGAAGAAAAGAAAACACCGAAGGATTCTTCGTGTTGTAGTTTTATGAGCAAAAGTTGTGCTCAAAATGTTATTTACATGTAATAACAACAAAAAGGAGTGTGATATGAACACAGGATAACACATGATCTTATTTAACAGAGAAAGGTTTTGTGGCATTATAAACCAAATTACCACCAAGACTGAAATAGACATGATCAAAAGCATTAAACAAAGGCAATAATAGGACAGGCTTCATTGGTGAATCTGCTCTTATGCTAGCCTCCTTTCAAAAGTTCTGTGCAGAGGACTCAAAGACCATGTAGAACAACACCATGGTCAACATTTGAGTTATTCAAAATTCAGCTATCATTTCCACACCTATGCTGGACCTTGATGCTTTCAGATTCCCTGACCATTCTATTGCTAGTGTTTTTCTAATCCACTGCTTCCAGCATGATTCGGTAGAGGATTCGTGTTCACATTAGGAGTGTCTTCAAATTCTATCCATCCGTCCTTGATTAATTGCAGAAGCTTTCTCTTGAAGGCGTTGCAGGTATAGATGTTATACCCAACAATACCAGCATGGTATTCACAATTGAGCTCTGGCTTGTACCAATTAGGATAAGGTGGCTGCACAGGTGGCAGAGGTTCTGGAGCTATATGACCGATGCTTAATAGCTTCTGGTACATCTCATTCAAGGGTAGCGGAAATGAAGGTAATTGTTCTTGAACCCTTTGGTAATTTCCAATTTGGCTTTTAGCTTGAAAGTTATGGGGCTCAGGTTTGATGTTGGTAATCTGGGATGGAGTGTGGTAGTTTTGGGATGAGTTTTTCCTACCCCTGTAGCCATCTTCAACATGGTGGACCTCTTTTCTTTCGAAGCCTCTTTTCTCGGTAGGTGCAGAAATTCTACCACTCTTGACACCTTGCTCTATGCGTTCACACACTACCACAGCGTTAGTGAATTGCTGGGCTGAAGTACCCATCACATGTTTGTAATATGGTGCTTTAAGTGTGTTTGCAAATAAAGAGACCATCTCTTTGTCCAGAAGTGGAGGATGTACTTGAGCAGCTGATTCCCGCCATCTTTGAGCATATTCCCTTATGCTTTCTTTATCTCTTTTCTCCAGATTTGACAAACTGGTTATGTCGGGGGCGATGTCTATGTTGTACTTATACTGTTTAACAAAAGCATCCACCAGATCCTTCCATCTCCAGATCTTTGTGTTGTCCAATCTCATGTACCAGCTTAATGTTGCCCCACTTAAGCTATCTTGAAAAAAATGCATTAGTAGTTTTTCATCATGTACTACCTCTGCCATTTTATTACAATAGAACTTGAGATGAGTCATGGGGCATTGTGTTCCACTGTATTTGATGAAGTCAGGAATACGAAATTTCTTTGGGACAACCATGTTTGGGACCAAACACATCTCTGCTGCCCGTACCGGGTCATATAAGTCTACCCCTTCAATGGCTTTGAGTCTGGCTTCAAGCGCCTCTATCTTAGCTTGATCTATGTTATCAGATGACTTAGCCTTGTGGGACTCGTTAGCAGATGCTTCCATGACTGTCGGGACTGGTGCAGGTGTTGCTGACTGCACAAATGTTGGATTTTGTTGAGGCTCTTGACCATGTTCGCTCATCCTTTCTTCAGGTTGAACTGTAGTAGGAGCCTGATTAAAAGTGATTGGTCGGGTAAAAGGACCTTCACCAGAGGTATTTCTTAGAGTTTGCTCGAGTAATCTAGTGAGGTGAGCCACACTTGTTTTCAGAGACTCCAACTCGTCTTGAAAATAGGCATCACGTTGAGCACGCTCTTCATCTTCCATGATTCTTGCTCGAAGTCGGGTGTTGTATACTTTTTGGGGACCTATATTTCAACCTAACTGGTCGCCACCTAGTATTCTGGTCACTAGGAACCCTAACTGGTCTCAGAGATCAGGTACGGAGACTGGTTGCGTAAAGGGAAGGTATTAGCACCCCAAATACGCCTTACCTAAGATAGGTTGCATTGTTTTAATGTCTGATAAAATCTAAGGTCTTTTTGTATTTTCTCATTGTCTATCTGTCTACGGCTCAAGAAAAGCCCTCCTCAAATAAGGAGGTTCTTATCTTAATGGAGTAAAACCTAACCGTTCTACGTCCGAAAAAAACAGAATTTAATATGCAGAATACGCATTACGTGTAATGCCGTATCCCGGATACTAAAAGACAAACAAAATAAGATTTTTGTTGTTTTTGAAATTTTGGCCCATGTTCTCTTGACTTTAATAAACTGGTTATTTAAAGCCAAAATGCATGCTAAAACATTTTTTTTTTTATGAAAAACAATATGATTTTTTAGCTTTGAGACACTTGGCTGTATGCACAAAAATATTTTTTTTCTTTTTTTCAATTTTTTTGTATTTTTGGAAGTTTTGATGACAATCGGGTATTTTAATATCGGATTTGTATTTTTACGATGTAAAATACTGCCCGATATTAATCAAAATGACATAAAAACTATGCGAAAAATTATAAAATGCTGAAACAAATATTTTTGATTTTTTTCTCTTGAAATAGGCCGGATCAGGCCCAAATACATGGGTTAGGCCGAACCTGGCCCAACTACATAGGCTGGGCTCGGCCCACCCCACATTAGCTGGTTACTGTGCATGAGCACAGTAACCAGCTTCTCCCCGCCTGCAGACGTGCACTGTGCACGTCTTGCATAGCGAGGGAAGAAGTGAAGGCAAAATAAAAAGGTGGAGGGCTTACCTGGAGTGGCGGCGACGCTGGCGGCGGAGGCACGGTGGCCGACGGTTTCTCCTCCTTCCTTTGTGTTTTCTTCTTCCTTCGCTATCTTTTTTTTTCTTTCCTTTTCTTTCCTTTTCCTCTCATCTTTTCTCTTCTTTCTCTTCTCTTCTCTCTTCCATGTTCTCTCTCTCTCTCGGTCTTTCGGTCTCTCTCTTCTCTTTTGTTCTCGGTCTCCTTTTTTCTTCCCCTTCCCCTGTTTTTATAAGCAAAAACAGGGGAGGGAGACGTGGATGGGGCGGCCCCTGTGCTGCCGCCCCTCCACCGTCCGTCCAACACGTGGAAAGTGGTTGGTAAGTCGGCGTCTTTTAGAGGGGAGGCGGCGTCTTTTTGAAGGTTGGATGGCGGTGAAAGAGGAAGGAAAAAAAATCTTCTTCTTCCCCTATTTCACGCGTCCAGGGGAAGAAGAAGATGGTGCCGTTTCAAAAAGGCACCGTTTCTAGCTTTCTCTTTTTTTTTTGTGAACAGTAGATGAAAGGGCATCGTTTTCCCAAAACGCGTCGTTTCATTTAAATGGGAATTGGCGCCAAAAACGCGTCAGATTCAAAATCAGGCCTTCAATTTGCGCGCGTTTTGCACTTTGATCCTTGGTCTCGGATTTCTTCAATTAAATCCCTAATTGGCCATCAAACTTCAATATTTATGCAATTAAGCCCCTGATTTGATCAAATTAACTCTCAAAAATTATATTTTGATCCCATAACTTGAATTTCTTCCAATTAAAGCCCAAATTAACTCCAAAATCAATTTTTCTTGCAATCAAAACCTCCATAACTTCAATCAAACCTTTAATAAAATTTAATTGAGTCCATAAACATCTAATTTTGGACTTTTCTTCCTCAAATTGAATTTTCTTTGTCAACAAGGCTCTCATCAGTTAACAAAAACTGTCAAATTTTAATTTTTGTAATTTTAAACCTTCTCAACCAATTTTTGACCATTTTCTGAGCATTCTGACATTCTTTTTTCACTGTTCTATTTTTTTGCTAATATTTTTTGATTTTTTTGTATTTTCTCCTTTTTTTGTGCAGGGACCCAAAAATGGGTTATGACAAATATACACACACACACACACACACACACACACACATATATATATATATATATACATACATATATATATATATATACACATACATGGTATGTTTTATCTTTCAACATGCATTTTGGATTTAATAATCAGTTTATTGAATTCATGAGAATTTAACCAATACTCCAATATTCACTAAAATTTTAATTCATGAGAATTAATGGTCGATATTCTAGAATAGAATGTTGGACCTATAAGTGAGGCTAGTATTTAAATAGTAGGAGATGACCAGAAAATGCTCAAAGTTATTCTAAATATTCATCAATTTTAATTAGTAGTATTTGTTTTTACCACAATTTTAATTAGTAGTATTTTTTTTATTCATCAATAAGAATTTATTTGAGTACACGAGCCCATAATAAATTCTTAACACCAGATTTATTCACATGAATAAATCCTAATCCTAAGCCAATAGATAGACTAATACCTTTCATAGCCAGAATCCATCCCTTACCCTTAGAATCTCTGATAGAACTAGTATACCCAGGTTTCCTAGAAACCTTGAATCAAACAATTAGGTGGTGACTCCAACGATCTCCTGATGCCTCTTGCCCACATGTGAGAAATCTTGTGAATTTACTTTGTTCTTAAATTGTAAACATGTGTTAAATGAGAGTCATGATATGGTCTCTAGGTTGATTTGATATGTTTATAATGGTTTGAAAATCTTGTTGATACAAGGGAGATTATTGGAGTTGGACAACGAGTGGGAGGAGTCGGACATTCTCAGGCTGCAGATAGGTTTTTGACACCTAAATAACTAATTTAAGATTAAATACTTTGCATTGGTGTTATAAATTGCATTATGTAAGCAACTTCGAAAGAAATGGAAGCTAAAAAGTAAAAGAAAAAAGAGAGGATATCATGGGGAAAAGGATTGATTAGATACTCGTCATGTTAACTAATGGTGTTAGTTGTCACTGATGTCGGGTAAAGGATTGATTAGTTACTCGTGGAGGTAACTAATGGTAACAGTTGTTACTTATGCCGGGTAAAGGATTGATTAGTTACTCGCACAGGTAACTAATGGTATTAGTTGTTACTGATACTGGTAGAAGGATTGATTAGTTTACCACGTGGTGATAACTAATGGTGTCAGACGTTACTAATATCGAATCTTGATGTGATTCTACTACGCTGTGAAGACTAATGGTATTAGAAGGCACTGATACCCAGGGATCAAATGAGAAATTGAACATGAAAGTGGTGATTAATGCCATCAAGTGTATCACTATTGATATCAATGGTTGATTACATGGAAAAATGACATATTCAGGGTTTATTGTTTAAGGAGACATACATGTTTAAGACTTTGATTATGATGTGGAAAATAAGTTCCATTAAGGAATATGTTAAAAAGAATAACGAGATATTTTTTTTGTTTGGTGTTATTATTATAATTTCAAAATGATTAATTATGAAAATATATGTGTTGTGTTTCAAGTTCCTCACATTTCAGACAGGAGCAGTGAACTACTTACTTTGTATATCTAGATTTAGGTAGTCACCTTGAATGTATAATTTTGCTCCTAAAATTTCCTTTTGTTATGTAATGGATATTATAAACTAACTTATTTGTAATTTGAAAAACATGGACCTACTAGACATTTAAACTTAACTTAATGGTTATTTTGAATTATTGTGTATGGAAAATGTAATGGTAGTTTTAGTTTAATTTACTTTTAATTATGTAATATATTTTTTTTTATCAAACATAAGAAGTATTATAGATCAAAAGTAACAAAGCTGGAAAACCAACAAGTCAAATTTACAATTATGTATAACCTAAAGGGAATGAATCATCAGGGAACAGGCTCTCAAGATGAAACGAGACCCAGGGGAACAAGCTCCCTTTACAGATATGGCAGATCAAAACCCGTATAAGCAAAAGATAACCAGTAAGGATCCCAGTTGCCCAACAAGGCAGGCGAAGTCGGCATCCAACGGAATAGCCAAGCAACCATGACAAAGATCAACACTACAGTAACCTAAAGCAACTCTGAGTGCAGTCAGCCGCATTCAAGAAGGCAGTCAGCAGCAGAGCATCATACCAACAAAAAAACTAGGAATCACATCAACTCCGGCAGAGAGAACAGGAGTTCCCGCAGCCTATGTCAAGAAACGATTCTGCAGCATAGGTCATAACTGGGCGCAGGCTAGCAAACAACAACAAAGCTCCTCCACTAAGAAGCAATCATCCATGAGGAAAACCGAACCTGCATTAAAGCACACAACAACAACAACCAGCATCTAAGTTGGACGCAACAAACCAAACTGATTGTACAGAGAAACCAGAGGAACCCGTGGCCCACTTCAAGAAACTTAGCGGACCAAACTGCATAAGGTAGCAACACAAAGCCAGAGAAGGGGAGTCATCAGACCACATCAACTCCAGCAAACCAACCCAGCAGCAGGAACCAATCCGCAAACAATAACAACAATATATAGTTCCAGCTGGCTTCAAGAAGCACAATATATCAGGCTACGTATAGCAACAACAACAACCACTCCAGCAAAGAGAGGGAGCAGCAACTGCAAAAAGAGCAGCAAACAAAACTGCATATAGTAGCAACAAAACAGCACATAACAGACCGGCAAAAGCCAGCAGAAGTTCCAGCAGCCAGCTTCAAAGAGCTTAGTAAGCCAAACTACAAAAGCAACAACACAAGTCAGAGAGTCAACACACACTCCACCAGCGAACCCAAAAAACATTAGTGGCCAAAGGCAACCCTGAGAAAAGAACTTTCAACAGCACCCAAACCAAACTAGCATTAAGCCAGTAGCAACAAGCATGGAATCTTAACAACTCCAACACACCAGCACAGCAGTCCGAGCAAGCAAATTTTCCATTAGCCAGCTTCAGAAAGCTTAGCAAACTAAGCTGCATAAAGCAACATCACAAAGCTAGAGGGGGAATAAACATCAGCTCTAACAAACTAGATGAAGATCGCAGAAGCAAACCTAAGCAAGGCATGGGAACAAGGATGAATCCATACCATCTGCTCCAGTATACAAACAGAATTGGCAACAGCCACAGACAGCAGAAGGCAGCCTGGGATCATAGCCAACAGGAAACTAGACTCTAGGAACCAACATATTAAGGCTGGACACTATGCAAGTATTGTAGCATAAGGCTCAACATCCCCAGAAAACCATCCACCGTAGCAACCCAACCAACAGAAAGGAAACCAAAGACATGGCTTGATGGAAGTTGTATGGTGGTAAGTTAAGCTTGAGGATTGTCTATGATGATATAATGTTTGTTGTAATCCAAGATGATTTAATCAGAGGTGGGTGGTGAAATTATTATATGAATTGCAGGTTGTGAAATTTTGGGGATGCTCAATTTTAAGAGGAAACTCTGTTGAAATTTCAATAGAATTTGGTTTATACTCAAAGCGATTGATCATCTAAGCGCCCCCCACCCCCCGCGCGCGCACGCCCACACACACACACATATATAACTTTTCCTAGTATTTTCATGCATAATACATAGTTATGTATTGAACTTGGATAAGAAAGTTGGGTTGTTACAACCAGCATTATTTTTTTAAAAATAAGTCTCCTTTTCTTGGGATCAAAGTTAATTTTTTTTTAATAAATACTCATATTCTTAGGGAAGGGAATTGATTTTTCTTGAATAATCAAATCGTATGAATAAATATTTATTTAATCACAAATTACTTAAATCGATAAGTCTCCTATTTTCAAGGATAAATGTCAAAAATATGCATAAAACATCATTAATAATTTATAAATGAATTAAGAAATTTAATAGAAATTAAAAAGCAAATTTAAGAGAAAAACACTTAGTGAAAGGTGGTTTCGTGTGAAAGAATACGGTAAGGGTTTCGTCGTTCTTTCCTTACGCATAATAAATTTATAACCTGAAATTTTACAAGGCAACTTGATCTTCCAAATGATTATGTTCTTGCAAAATGATTTTTTTTTTGAAATATTATCAGAGTTTTCTCTATACGGAGGATTATACTAGTGCACTTGCTAGTACAAGTACATCTGAAAATTCTTAATTGGCTAGTTGTAAATAGCCCCGGACTATGGAACAGAGGATTATACTAGTGCACTTGCTAGTACTAGTACATCTGAAAATTTTTAATTGGCTAGTTGTAAATAGCCCCGGACTATGGAACAAAGGATTATACCAGACTTACCTACACTGAGGTATTGACGGTGATTCTCAAATATCATAGAATGAAATGTGATATGATGAGATAGAATGCAATAGAAAAAAAAGCACAAGAAATGGCTACTTTAACGGTCAAAGAGAACCCTTTCATTTCAAATTAAAGAATTCAGAATGAATTAAATCTCCCCAAGCCCTACCAATAAAACTAATTTCACAACATATCACAAAGGTGGCCT